>Ga0210403_10000179_pt1 | contig 70793 bp, 57 predicted proteins | sample IncBWC19MmetaG_FD_150863 | JGI IMG/M metagenome (GOLD analysis project Ga0210403, IMG submission 150863) | Forest soil microbial communities from Barre Woods Harvard Forest LTER site, Petersham, Massachusetts, United States - Inc-BW-C-19-M | ecosystem: Environmental > Terrestrial > Soil >...
AGTCGTCCAGGTTGTCTTTTGCGATCTCATCGTTCAGGGTCTTGAAGAAATCCGGGACAGCCACATTCAACGACGAGATCGAGGGCAGGCCGACTTTGGTGAAGTAAACCTGCCACTGGAATTCCGGCGAAATTTTGACGAGTTCGCCGCTGGTTAACTTGTGATCCAGCTTCTTGGGATCGCGACGATCGACGCGAGTCATCGAACCTTTCGCCAGCGCCGTCTCGATGCGCATTACGGTTTGTGACTCTGCAGCGGCCTTATCAGCACTGTCGCCGAGAAGTTGGAACATCTTCTGCACATGGGCCACGTAAGCCTTCCGCAACTCCTCCGACTTCGCATCAGTCTTGAGGTAATAGTCGCGGTCAGGAAGGCCGAGTCCGCCCTGATCGGCGTTCGCTACGACCTGGGTGGCATCGCGAAGGTCCTGAATAGATTCGAAGCGGAACAGCACATTGTCGGTTGCCATCGCTGAGGCAACGTCGGCGAGCTCGGCCTTCGAGCCGATTTTCGCGATTCGATTCAGTTCCTGCTTGAGCGGTTCGATGCCTTTGTCTTCGACAGCCTTCTCATCCATGCATGACGCGTAGTAGTCACCGATTTTCTGGTCCACTGGCTTTCGACCCGGATCCGGTGAGGACGCTGCCTCCAGGATGGTACGCAACTTCGTTTTGTTCTCGTCTTCCATCTTCGAGTACAGGTCCCACGATGCCTGGTCGGACGGAATCGGATTGTTCTGGATCCATCCTCCGCACGCATAGGCAAAGAAATCAACGCACGGATCTATCCTCCGGTCCATCGCAGTAATGTCGAGCGCGGGTGTGTATTTTTCGGTGCCGGCTTGCTGGGCATTCGCCAGACCAAAGCAGAAGAAGACTGCGAGCAGAATAACGCTCGTACGCAGAATTGCCATGTAGGACTCCCTCGCTGGATAAAAGCAAATTTCGAGACCCCAAAGTATATGCTTTGAGGCGAGAAACTGTGTCCCTGCCAGCGAGCAAGTCTCGCAAACTGCGCCCGCAGGCTCGGCCACCTTTTTCTTACTGGCTATCCTTTTCGCAAATGAATGGAGCCGTCGCCGGTACGAATCGTCAACAGGCTGCCGCCGCCGTTGAGCTTTCCGTGGATATCGTTCTGGCGAATTTTCCCTTCGGTCGTGACCGGCATGTCGAGATCGATGTGGCCGTCGCTGGTGTGCAAGTCAACATCCGCGGCGAGGTCGCCCGGAACTTCCAGAGAGACGCTGCCGTCGCCTGTTTCCAGCCTCCAGTTTCCGGCTAACGAGGAGCCATTCCTGGCGCGCACGTCGACGTGTCCATCGCCGGTCTTGAGCGCGAGTTCGTCAAAACGGCCGCTAGCCTGTATGTGCCCATCGCCGGTCGTCGCGTGCAGTTTGCCATCGACGCCATCGAGGTTGATGGAACCATCTCCGGTGTGCAGGTCCATCTCGCCCTTGAGTCCGGCGACCTCGATCTTGCCGTCGCCGGTGCGGAAATTCACTTTGCCCTCGCGCGGCATCTGGATGATGATTTCGACTTTGTGCGATCCCCAGTCGACGTTGAAATTGTGATGGGGATAGTGAACGTCGATTTCCACCGAATCGCCGGTTTGGTGTTCTTCGACACGAATGCCATCTTCGCCGATCTTGTAGCGGGTGGTGATGACCTTGGCTTCGATGGTGTTCTGGTCCCAGGTAGAGACGCGGATGTTGGCATCCGAGGTCTCGACACGCAGGTCAGGCTTGCCGCTGATGTTGTAGGTTTTCGACCATTCCTCGGCGCGGGCGGGCAGAGCCGCGACGGTGAAAGCAAGAACCGCGAGGGAAAGACGGACGACAAGTGATTTCATGGAGTCCTCCGGCGGGGAGACACACCTTGGCCCCGCCCTGTTAGACGTGGTTACGGGGAATCGGTGAGGTTGGTTCCATCCAACCGTTTTTCGGGTGAAACGGGGCGAAGATAAGCCAGCCGGATCAGCGTCCGCTCGGAGAAGGGCAGGTACAGCAAACCGGCGCTGGCTGCGAATGCCGCTCCCAGGCCAATCTTCTCCATTAAGAGAAATGGTGCGATAGCCCACAACTGATCGAGCGCCAAGACGAAGGGGAAGATGCGGCGGAACTTCTCGTCCAGACGCTGGTAGTCAAAGCCTACTGCCGACAGGAGATAGCAGCGCAGCGGAATCCCTACGCCGGCCGTCATCATCACGGCTGCTGCGAGCGTGTTGGCGGCCCACAAGGGGAGGAACGAGTCCGCGATTCTTTGAATTTCACGCAGGCGAAATAACGCCGCGAGATAAAAGCAGAGGTACATGACCTGGATGAGCGCGAACAGTCCGCGCGTCAGGCCGCGATGAGGGATCGGGACCTCGAGATCCGGATGCAGCGTGGGTGCATGCGGAACAGGCTCTTGAGGCGCAGGTTGGGAGGGAGCAGTCGCGCTCTCGGCAGCAACAGCATTCGCCGAGGAGACCTGAACCGGCACCTGCACGGGAGCAATGAATCGATATCCGCGCCGGGCAAGGGTCTCCACGTAGCGGGGGCTCGAGGCGGAGTCTCCAAGCGCTTCCCGCACCTTGTTGATGGCCGTGTTCAGGCTGTGATCGAAATCGACGAAGGTGTCGGACGCCCACAGTTTCTCGCGCAGCTCTTCGCGAGTCACCACGTCGCCCGCGCGTTCCAGGAGAAGAGTCAAGACCTGAACAGGCTGGCCCTGCAGACGGAGTTTCACGCCGCCCTTGCGAAGTTCGCCTGTGTTGAGGTCGAGTTCGAAGACTCCAAATCGCGCGATCCGATTGTTGTTTTGCTGGACTGCCATGGATGACGCCGTAGTTTAGCACCGCGTGCGCTAGTCCGAATCTGAGGAAGTTTGTGGAGACAGCCGCCTTCGGCTGTCCGGCCGCGCGAGCGGCGTCTTTGCCCGTTGCACCGGAAATTCAGTGCTCAGATGACGGACTGATCGAGCAGGGAAGGCACTGCTTTCATGGCAGCGCAAGCAAGAAAAGTCGCCCTTCGGGCGACGCACAGCCGAAGGCGGCTGTCCCCACACAATCTAGCGATAAGTTAACCTTACACCTCACACTGACTTCCCCAAGCGTCTACAATATCCGCGTGTCCGCTCCACATCCTCAAGACGAGTCCGAGCATCGGCACCATCGCCATGCGGTGTATGCCTCGGAAACCACCGGGCTGCTCTTGATTGCCCTTGTGCTGCTTGCGCTTACTCTGATCCGATACTGGCACGAGATCCATTGGAGCCTGCGCTGAACGTGGCTCCCGAATCGCATGAAGCCCATTCCTCTGATCCGTTGCTGGTAGTCATCCTCGGCCCCACCGCCAGCGGGAAGACGGCGTTGTCGTTATCTCCTGCCGAGAAGTTCCAGGGCGAGATCGTTAACTGCGATTCGGTCGCCATGTACCGCGATTTCGACATCGGGACGGCGAAGCCGAGCCTCGCTGAACGAGCCCGGGCTCCGCACCATCTCTTTGATTTTGTCGATCCCATGCAAGATGTGACTGCGGGAGCGTATGCTCGGCAAGCACGGCAGGTGTTGCACGAGATCAAGTCGCGTGGGCATTTGCCAATCGTGGTCGGAGGGACCGGATTGTATCTGCGGGCCTTGCTGGAAGGACTGTTTGCCGGGCCGCAGCGTTCCGAAGAATTGCGGGAACGCCTGCGCGAACGGGCCGAACGCCGAGGCTTGCCGTATCTCCATACAATCTTGTCGCGTTTGGATCGTGCGACCGCGGAAAAGATTCATCCCAACGATACGCCGAAGCTGATTCGTGGCATCGAGGTATGCCTCGCGTCGCGGCAGAAGGTGTCGGAACTCTGGCTACAAGGCCGTGATCCGTTGCAGGGATTCCACATTCTGCGCCTGGGGCTCGAGCCCGACCGAACTGCGCTGTATGCGCGCATCAACCAGCGCGCTGAAGACATGCTTAAAGAGGGCCTCATCGATGAAACTAAGACACTGATCGAAAAATACGGGCCAAGCGCCCGGCCCCTAGGTTCGCTGGGATACAAGCAAACTGCGGAATTCCTGCGTGGACGACTGACGCGCGAGCAGACTCTGCACCTGATTCAGCAGGCGCATCGCAATTACGCCAAACGCCAGATGACCTGGTTCCGGCGCGAACCTAAAGTAGTGTGGTTCCACGGCTTCGGAGAAGATCCACTGATTCAGCAAGCGGCCGCAAAGGCGATAGAATCCGCTCTCCACTCCTAAGGCTCCGTCTCAGAATCCCATTTCGAAACACGCGAGCGGAAATCCGAAGTGCTATACCTGACACCGGAATCGCCCTCTGCTATCGTTCCTGCATGCCGAAAATCTTAACTGTCCCGCTTATTGCGTTCGTTCTCTGTGTGTCTGTATTTGCGAAGGACAAGCAACAACATCCAAGTCCAATTCACCACAGCAGTGCGGGCGACAAGTGGGCGGAGAAGACGCTAAAGAAACTGACCGTCGATGAAAAGGTCGGCCAGCTCTTCATGATCTGGTGCCGCGCCAGCTTCTTGAATTTAGAGAGTCCGGAATATCTGGAGCTGCGCGATGACATGCAGAAGTATCACGTGGGGTCCTTTGCCATGACCGTTCACGTGGATGGCCCGCTTCTGCTGCGCACCGGGCCGTACGAGGCCGCAGAGTTGCTCAACCGCTTGCAGAAAGACTCGAAGCTGCCGTTATTATTCGCTGCAGATTTTGAGAGGGGCGTTGCCACGCGGCTAGTCGGCTCGACTAACTTTCCGCACGCCATGGCCTTCGGCGCCGATGGAAAGCTGGAAGATGCCGAAGCCTTCGGCCGCATTACGGCGCAAGAAGCCCGTGCCATCGGCGTGCATTGGAATTTTTTCCCTGACGCAGATGTAAACTCGAATCCCGCCAATCCCATCATCAACACGCGCTCTTTCGGAGAAGATCCGAAGCAGGTCGGCGACCTCGTCACCGCCTACATCAAAGGCGCGCACGCCGGCGGAATGCTGACCACGGTGAAGCATTTCCCCGGTCACGGCGATACAGCGACGGACTCGCATCTCGGCGTTGCCAGTGTGAATGTAGATCGCGCCCATCTCGAATCGATCGAACTGCCGCCCTTCAAGCAAGCGATTGCCGCCGGCGTCGATTCCGTGATGGTCGCGCACGTCACGGTGCCGGCGCTCGATTCCGATCCGAACCACGTGGCTACCATCTCCAGCAACGTGGTCTCCGACCTGCTCGAAAAGCAACTCGGGTTCAAGGGCATCATCGTGACCGACGCACTCGATATGGCAGGACTCACGCACCTGTTCGCCAACGATATTGGCCGGGCCGCGGTCGAGGCCTTCAAAGCCGGCAACGACCTGCTGATCATTCCGGCGGATTTTCCTGCTTCCTACCAGGCGATGGTCAAGGCTGTCTCTTCCGGCGAGATTTCCCGCGAGACGCTTGATCGCTCGGTCCTTAAGATCCTGAAAACAAAGGGAGCGCTCGGACTCAATGATGCCCGCACGGTTGATCTGAAGACCATCGCGAGTACGGTCGGCAAGCCCCAGGACATCGCGTTCGGACAACAAGTGGCCGACGCGGCGATCACGCTGGTGCGCGACAACGGGAAAATGCTTCCCTTGAAATCGAAGGGAACCGCGAAGGGGGCCCTTCCGTATATGACCAAAGAGGAGACGCATAACGACGTCGTGGCCGTGTTGTTCTCGGACGACGTCCGTTCGGAGTCGGGCCGCGCGTTCGGACGCGAGTTTCATGCTCGCATTCCGGACTCGCGGGTCATTTATGTCGACCCCAGGATTGCGGCGGGTATGAGCGATGAAGTCCTCAAAGCGGTCGATGCGGCGGAGACGGTCGTTGCCGCGGTCTACGTGATTCCGACGGCGGGCAAGGTCGGAAACTCGGTCGCCATGGCCGATGCGACCGGAGCACTTCTGCAGCAGGTGCTGGATCGTGCCGCGCAGAAAACTGCGGTGATTGCCATGGGAAACCCTTACCTGGCCAGCGATTTCGCCAAGATCGAAAACTACATGTGCACATTTTCCAACGCGACGGTTTCCGAGGTGGCGGCAGTTAAAGCGCTCTTTGGAGAGATTCCGATTCGTGGGCATCTTCCGGTCTCGATTCCCAACGTCGCACAACGCGGTGCTGGACTGGAGCGTCCGGCGCAGGTTGCCAAGTAAGGAGCAGGCAATGGGCAGAACTAAATATGAGATGGCTGACGTTGCATTCCTGATGGTTGCAATCCTGTTGCTGTCAGCGTGCAGCATCAACGTGAAGAAAGAGAAGAACGGACAGGACAAGCAGGTCGACATCAGCACGCCCGTGGGCGGCATTCACGTAAGCAAAGGAGTAAACGCGGAAGATGCCGGCATTGCGGTCTATCCCGGCGCGACCCTGAAAGAAGAGGACAACGGCGAAAACAAGAGCGCGAATGTGAACCTCTCGAGTTTCGGATACGGATTGAGAGTTGTCGCGCTCGAATATGAGTCCACAGATTCGCCCGAAAAAGTGGTAGCGTTTTACAAGGGTCAACTGAAGAAATACGGTGACGTACTGGTGTGCCATACGACCGGGATGAACGTGAATGCAGGCGTCAGGAAACACGATGACAGCTCGCATGAACTCACCTGCGAGGGCGACAGCGGCCACAATATTGAACTCAAGGTCGGCACGAAAGAGAATCAGCACATCGTCGCCGTCGAGCCTTCGGGAAGCGGCTCGAATTTCTCACTGGTGTATGTGCGCACCCACGGAAAAGAAGCCGAGATTTAATCCACTTCGGTTCTGGGGTCTTGAGACAAAATTTCGGTAGCTACGCAATTGAGCTTTGAAAGGGCGCGGCTTCAGCCGCGCGCCAGAGCGGTTTTAGTGGAAGAGCGGCCCTTCAGGGCCGCGTTAGCGGGCCAAGATGGAAGGGCTTTAGCCCCTGGGGTCACAGGACACTGTAGGGAGGATCATTTATGCATCGTCATTTGGCAATTTCGCTGGCTCTCGCCTTGGGAATAGCCGCCCCCGTTCTTTCTCAGGACTCAGCATCGAAGGACAAGAGTCTCGACGTTCGCAGTTCGGTAGGCGACCTGCATGTCGGTAAAGATGCCGACGCCAAAAAAGTCGGCCTGCCGCTCTATCCCGGCGCGCGGCTCAAAACCAGCGGCGAGGACCAAGACCAGGCGAACCTGAGCATCCTGACCGAATCTTTCGGGATGAAGCTGGTGGTCGCTAACTACCTTTCCGACGACGCTCCCGGCAAACTCCTTGACTTCTATCGAGATAAGTTGAAGAAGTACGGAAAGGTGCTGGAGTGCCGCTCCGCGAAACTTGGAGACGTCTCAGGGCACGATGATGATAAGGACTCCAATAAGAGCAAAGAGCTGAAATGTGACGAGAACTCCGGCCCGGTTACGGAATTGAAAGTCGGCACCGAAGACAACCAGCACATCGTGGCCGTCGAACCGGGGGAAGGCAGCAAGGGCTCCAAATTCGCGCTGATCTATCTCCACACACGCGGACAACACGGCGACATCTAGGGCTGCACACCGAAATTTTGCCGCAGTGACCTGAAGGGCGGCAAGCCGCAGTTGCGCGCTCCATCCCGGTACGGTACTTTCAAATTCAACCACCTTTCATGGAAGAACCCTGTTACAAGTGCGGCCAGGTGCTGGAAGAAGGACGGGTGTTTTGCCCGCACTGCAGAGCTCCGCAAATTCGGGTGGCCGTTGCCGAACCGGTGGCGGTAATGCCTGCCGACATCCCAGTGCAGCCGGGTCAACTGACAGCATCCCAAACGGTGCCAGTGCTTGCGGTTCCGATGCGCTGGGACCAGGCTGCACAACCGTGTGCCGTCGCCGCTTTCATCGCTGCGCTGGGCATGGTGTTGCGGTTGATTGTCCCCGAAATTGCGGTGATCGGAGCAGGGTTTCTTGCCGTCGCGCTGTATCGCCGGCATAATCCAGAAATCGCGGTTCGCGCGCGCACTGGAGCGCGACTGGGAGCCGTCTGCGGTTTCTTTTGTTTTGGCATAACCGCAATTCTGGGTACCTTGCGGGTGACAATCATGCACGAATGGGCAGAGGTACGGGCGCCAGTGGGAGAGATTCGAACGGCGCTGCTTCAGAATCTTCAGCAGCAGGCAGGCCGGTATTCTGCCGAGCAGTTGCAGACAACTCTGGACTTCGTCAGGTCTCCCAGCGGGCTCGTCGTCATACTGTCGTTACTTTTTCTCTTGGCGTTGATCGTATTCATTCTCATGGGCATGCTGGGCGGTGCTCTCGGTGGTGTCGGAATGCGCCGGCGCGACCGGAGTTGATCGCGACCTTGGCTCGAACCTGCTGCATAATTCTTCCGGACTCTCTCAACCACACTCACCGAAAGGACCACCCGCTTCATGCGCACGATTGCCCTTCTCACCATCTCGAACATCTTCATGACCTTCGCCTGGTACGGACACCTCAAATACCGTGACGTCCCGCTCTACAAGGTTGTCGTCGTGAGCTGGCTGATCGCGTTCTTTGAATACTGCTTCCAGGTTCCCGCCAACCGCATCGGCTCCTACGAATTCACCGCCGCCCAACTGAAGACGATTCAGGAGGTCATCACCTTGACGGTGTTCGCGGTATTCTCCGTCTTGTATCTGAAACAACCGCTGCGCTGGAACTACCTGGCAGGATTCGCCCTGGTCGTCGCCGCAGTAGCCGTCATTTTCAAGAGGTGGTGAGGGGTGTTGTCATCCTGAAGCGGGCATTTTGCCCGCTGAAGGACCTGAGCGAGGCGCGCGAATAGGTCGCGCGTTTGGCTCGCTTCCTTATCTCGCTTGACGTCACAGCACCGCGTGCTGAACCACAACTGTCTGAACCGCCGTGGAAGAGCGGCCCTTCAGGGCCGCGTCAACGAGCATAATGATTTTCGGGCTTTAGCCCCTGTGGGAATTCCGCTTCGAAAGATGAGACTTCTTCAAAATCGCCATCTGCCCCGCGTGATACAACTCATGCTGCGCAATCCCATGCAGCATGTGATAGAAATCATACCGCTTCCCGGGCACCTGATCCCGTAAGCGTTTGTCCGACAACGCTGCGACGGTCTCAACGAGTGTGTCGTGCGTGTGCTTCGCCATTGCGACAGCCTCGCGCCATGCCGACTCCGTCGCAGCCGGTACACGAGGAAAATTCGCCGAGCCCTTGAGCTGGCACTTCTCGCCGCCCAGGCGCCGCAGTCCAGCTCGATCCCACGCCGCTACGTGTAATACAAGCTCCCAGATGCTGTGAACGTCCTCCAACGGTCTGGCCGCTGCCGTAGTCGCGTCTACATCTTTCAATAGCTCCAGCACCGCTGGCCCGTGCCATGCGCTCCCGTAAAATGCGCGATGAAGCTGATCGGCAATCCGGGAGCCTTCCGATGTTCCCGCTTTCTCTTTCCTCTTCATGAATGATCCCCACCGGCGGCAATCGCGATCCCTGCCGCATTCGCCGCTTCAATCACCTTGTCCCCATCCAGCAGCAGGCACTTGCCTGCATCCACAGCCAAACACGTCGCGCCTGCTGACTGCATCACTTCAATCGTCTTCACGCCGATCACCGGCACATCGAACCGCATATCCTGATTCGGTTTCGCGATCTTTACCACGGTCAAGTCCCGGCTCAGCGTCGACGCGTCTCCATGCAGCGACCGCATGATCTGCCCCGCTCGCTCGATGGTCGCATCCGTCCCCTCCATCGCCTCAACCGCCACGCAAGCCGACTCCGCGATCACCACCGTCTGCCCGATATCATGCTGCGCTAACTGACGCGCCACCGCCCGCCCATACTCAATATTCTTTTGTTCCTGCTCGGTAGGCTGCCGTCGCGTCGCCACACCTGGCTTCACGAGCAACGGCTCCAGCAGCCAGGTGGATTTCTCCAGCGTGATCCCTTCATCTCCGAGGACTTTCGCCACCGCGCCCAGCAGCGAATCGGTATTGCGCGCCGTGAGTGAAAGCAGAAGTTTCGCAAGCTTCCAGTCTGGCCGGATGCTGGAAAAAATCTGCTTGTGTTTCACCTGCCCCGCCATCACCGCCCGCCGCACTCCTGCCTGCTGAAACGTCTCGATCAGCTTGGAGAGCTCACCCAGCGATAACCAGTGCACGGCCGCCGCCCCGCGCGATTCAATCTCCGGAAACGTTTCTTCCTTGATAGCGGCAACGACAACTTCATATCCCTGCGCCCGCGCCGCATCGAGCACGAGGAAGGGAAACTTGCCATTGCCCGCGATCAGGCCGATTTTTTCTTGCTGCGAGGGCATACAGTAAGGAGCGGAGTCAGTCTAGCATTTGGCGCTGGGGAAGGAATGCAGCCAGCCCGCGAGTCGGCAGATTCCGCATCCGCAGCCAATGAGCGCAAAGGCTTGTTAGCGACAGTTGACTTCCGGTTGCTCGTTGCGGAGACGTAAAATAGGGGTTCACTCCGCGTCCAGAACACAAACCGAACTATGAACGGCTTGCGCTTAGACTGCAATTCCCCACGCTTCCCGGGCCCGATTGAGTCGGGCATCTCACCTCTGCTCTCAAAGTATTGGCTCGTATGCACGCAGGGCGGACCTTTTTCAATTACTGATAAATCAAATTTTGAAGAACTGGCCGCAGAAACCTCCTCGTTCCTCCTTGATGTGCCTGAGTTCAGGAACAGTGATATGCACCTGTTCCGGCTGGGCGTGTTTCCGCAATTTTCCGAGTTCCTAGTCATCGATGAGTGGACTTACCTTTTCGCATTGGATGGGCCTGCGGAGTTCGCAAAACGAAATGCAGTGAAAATAGGGGAATGTGCAGGTGATTGGCTGTCGAGGGCCTTCTTTGAGGCGGTCGAATCAACCGCCCTCGGCTTCTTCATATATGTGGATGGATTCTGGGAAGTCTATCTGCGTGACCAGTCATCGCGTGCGAACCTGATGGCTGATGGCTTCACGGAAATTCATTCCGATCACTGGATACACGACCGCGAGAGCCGACGCTAGTTGCCAGATCCGGGGCGCTGGCACACCCTCTGCGAGGTTTCTGGAATCATTCGCAGTCTGTCGTTGTTGAAAGATCGCCTTTTACACTCATCGACCCTCGCCCGCCATTTATTTGATCCATTGAAGGGTCACGAAGATCCCGTTTCGATTCCCAACAGCGCCACTCGCGCAAATGAAAGCGCGATGTCCCGCATCTTGTCCGCGCGCCTTTCGCACGATCTATCCCACGACCAGTCGTTCACTTCTTGATCACCGACGCTGCATACCCCTGCCACACATACTCCAGCGCCTCGGGAAGCGTCTGCTGTTTCACCGCCCTGTCCACATGTCCAGCGTTGCGCGCAAATACGAATTGGTAGTGATATCCCTTGGCCGCGAGCACCTTGGCCATCTGCTCGTTGGCGAGCACCCAGTCGTGCATGTTGTCGCGCATCACGTTCGGATTGAACAGATCCCGGTCGCCAACTTCCATCCAGATTCGGATCGGCTTCACCGGGCTTTCGGGAATGAGATGCTCGTGAAACTCCCACGCTCCATGCGGCGTCTGCGGATTGTAAGGCCACTGCTGGTTGATGAACGTTCCCGAGTAAGTAAGCACGCGGTGATACAGCTCAGGATGGTACCAGGCCATGATCAACGCACAAGACCCCCCTGAGCTGCCGCCCATGGTTGCCCTCCCGTCGGGACCTTTCGTGAGCTTCACATGCGCTTGCGATTCGACCAGAGGCAACACTTCCTTTTCCACGAACTCGGCGTACACTCCCGACATCGTGTCGTACTCCAGCCCGCGTTCGCTCCCCTGCGCGTCTCCGCTCCCATTGCCGATAGAAATCGCAATCATGACCGGAACCTTATGCCTGGCAATCGATGCGTCCAGCGCCGAAAAGAGCAGCGGGTCAGGCCCATCCGCCCCGACGATGAAAGCCGCCACACTGCCCGGCACATACTGCTTGGGAACATACACGGCCACCTTCCGCGTGTAGGGAGCGGGATGGCTCGTGGTCACGATGAGTTTTGCCGGGTCAGATGGATCCGGAGTTCCAAAGGTATTCGCTTCCCGCGCAATGCCCGGATAGATCTTGCTATCCGACGAGTTCATCGTGAACTCAATCACCGTTCCCTTCGGAATGCCGTCGGCAGACGCGGCCGCAGCATCACGAGTTGGACCGAGGATGAAATTGCCATCCACATTCGCAGGCGGGACTGCGCTGTCGGGCAACTCCTTCGCGGTCACATAGCCGGGAGTATGGGGATCGCGTGTTGGCGGAGTTGGACGCGCCACGTTGGGCTTCGATGGAGCAGCCTGTCCTGACATGGAAGGGATCAGCGAAAAACCAGCCAAAAGACAGATGCAGAGAGCGCTTCGGGGTCGAGGCATGTTGTCATTGTGCAGCATTTCGAAATTCTGCGGGAGTAGCCCGTTTGTCGAGTTCTTCCGAGGTGCAATAATGCTTCGGACAATTTGATTTAAGGAGGCACTGTCTTGCGATCTCTACTGCCCATGCTTCTCGCGATCCTGGTCGCGACCCTCGTTCGCCAGACCTCCGCACAAAGCACCAGCCCATCTGTCGACACCCGCCGCGCCGAGCTCAAGCGCCTCCTTAACGAAGATTGGGAATACTCACTGCGCACCTACCCCGAGCTGGCTACCAACGTCGGAGACAATCGGTACAACGACCGGCTCAGCGATTACTCCGACAAGGCGATCGCGGACGATCTCGAATACACGCGCCAGACACTGAAACGGTTCGAATCACTCGACGTCACCGGATTCCCCGAGCAGGAGAGACTGAACCATGCGCTCATGGTCCGCATCATGCGCGATTCGCTGGAAAGCGCACGTTTCAAGGACTGGGAAATGCCGGCCACGCAATTCAGCGGCATCCACCTTCAATACGCGTCTCTCTCCTCCGATGTCCCTTTTCATAATGTGAAGGATTACGAAAACTATGTCGCGCGGCTCCAGCAGATCCCTCGCGTGCTCGACCAGACCGTCGGACACATGCGCGATGGCTTGCACGACAACCTGATGCCACCGAAATATCTGCTCGAAAAAGTTGCGGCGCAGGCGCAACAGGTGGCCGACACGTCGCTCGACAAGAGTTCCTTCACCGAGCCATTGCGGAAGTTTCCGGATTCAATTTCCCAGCCCGACCGCGCGCGCCTGCAGGCAGCCATTGAAGAGGCGGTCAAGAACGCAGTCGCACCCGCGTATGCCCGATTCGCCAAGTTCGTCCGCGAGGACTATGCTCCTCACGGCCGCGTTGATCCCGGAGTCTGGGCTCTCCCCGAGGGAGAAGCGCGCTACCGCCTCGCCGTGCGCCACCAGACCACAACCGACTTCACTGCCGACCAGATCCACGAAATGGGCCTGAAAAGCGTCGCCCAGATCGAAGAGGAAATGCTGAAGATCGCCAAGTCGCAGGGCTTCATCGATCTGAAATCGTTCAACGCTCACATCCGCCAGGATCCCGCGCTGCACGCCAAGTCCGGCCAGCAACTTCTCGATCTGTACACGAAATATCGCGACCAGATGTACGGGAAGCTCCCTGAACTCTTCGGACGCCTGCCGAAAAACAAGCTCGACGTCGTTCCCATGGAGGAATTTCGCAGCGCCGACAGCGTGCCGGCGGACTATTCGGTGGGAGCGGGCGACGGCTCGCGTCCCGGACGCATTAACGTGAACGAATATGCGCCCGAGAAGCGCCTGCTGCTCAACGTAGAAGCCATCGCCTATCACGAGGGGGTACCGGGCCATCACCTGCAATTTTCTATCGCACAGGAACTCACTGACCTGCCTCCCTTCCGCCGTTTTGCACTCGATGTGAACGCCTACACCGAAGGCTGGGCGTTCTATGCCGAGCGCCTGGGAAAAGAGGCCGGTTTCTACCAGGACCCCTACAGCGAATATGGACGCTTGCAGAATGAGATGTGGCGCGCCGTGCGCTGGGTGGTCGATACCGGTGTGCACTCGAAGCACTGGTCCCGCCAGCAGATGATCGATTTCTTCCACGAGCACACTGCCATGGACGACCAGAACATTGAGACCGAAGTCGATCGCTATATCGCGTGGCCTGGACAGGCGCTTTCCTACAAAATGGGCCAGATGAAGATTCTCGAGTTGCGGGCCCGCGCACAAAAAGAGCTAGGTCCGAAATTCGATCTGCGCGCCTTCCATGACGCTGTGTTGGATCAGGGACCGCTTCCCTTGGATGTGCTGGAAACGAAGATTTCGGAATGGATTAAGGAGCGGAAGTAAGACTTCCAAGACGTTAACGGCTACTTAATGATCCCGCGCTCCGACGCCTCAATGAACCGGATCAGCATATCCACGTCTTCGCCGCGGTCAGCCTCGGATTTCAGTTTTTCGAGGGCCTGCGAAGTATTCATTTTTGAAGCCAGCAAAACTTTGTAAGCATGATGAATTTTCGTTATCCGTTCTATGGAGAATCCCCGCCGCTGCAGTCCTACTTTGTTCATGAGGTAGGCATGCGTCTCACGCGCGGCAGAAGTCATCGAGAACGGCAAAACATCCTGCGTGATCGTTGTGCCGCCGCCAACATAGGAATGTGCTCCGATCCGCACGAATTGGTGGACCGGGCACAGCGCTCCCACCACGGCCCACTCCTCGACGATGACGTGCCCGCCCAGCGTCGCCCCGTTCACTAGCATCGCGTGATCGCCAATCACGCAATCGTGCCCGATGTGCGTGTACGCCATGATCAGCAGGTGGCTCCCAACTTTAGTCAGCCCCCCGCCTTTGACCGTGCCGCGGTTAATCGTGACGTATTCGCGAATCTCGTTGTGATCACCAATCTCTAGCCGCGTCGACTCGCCTTTGTAGGTCACATCCTGGGGCGCCATGCCAATTGCGGAGAAAGGAAAGAAGCTATTGCCAGCCCCGATTTTGGTGGGCCCTTCAATCGCCACGTGCGACACCAGATGACAACTCTCGCCGAGCTCGACGTCGGCGCCAATCACGCAATAAGGCCCGATCTTGCAAGACTCATGCACCTGCGCGCTGGGGTGAATAATCGCGGTGGGATGAATGTTGGAGGAGGTCATCGAGAATTGGCAGCCGGATTCACTCCGAAAAGGTTTTCCTCTGCGCTCTTCTGTGCTCTCTGTGGTGAAAGCTTTTCGTTGAAACCAAAAACTAGCCGGCGCACCGACAATCAGCCCTCGTCGGCACTGTCGTTCGAGGCGCGCCCGCGCGAACTGTCGATCAACTGGCAGGACACCGCCGCCTCCGCCACGCGCCGTTCGCCCACGAAGGCGTAACCCTGCATCTTCGCCGCCGTCATCCCCGGCACCACGCGCCAAGCCTTCACTTCCACTTCCAGCCGCAACTGATCGCCTGGGCTCACCGGCCGCCGGAACTTCGCCCGCTCGATCCCGGTAAACACCATGACCTTGTCGTGACGGTCTTCCACTTCCGTGAGCAACAGTGCGCCGCCAGCCTGTGCGATCGCCTCGACGATCAACACTCCCGGCATAATCGGCAATCCGGGAAAGTGTCCCGCAAAGAAAGGTTCGTTGATGGTGACGTTCTTGATCGCCACAATGCGCTCTTTGCGCTTGATGTCGAGCACTCGGTCAATCAACAGAAACGGATACCGGTGCGGCAGAATCTTCAAAATCTCGTGGATATCGAGCCCGGTCTTCTCTCCATTGGAAGGAGCTTCGGGCGCAGAGGTGCTTTCATTCATAGTTCGCGTGAATAGTTCGCGTGAAACAGCTTGAAGATTATACTGTACGACTTGTGTCCGGAGTTTGCCCCTCCGTTCACGTGGCCAGCCGCAAAGCGGCGAAAGAATGCAGCCCACGGCGAAAGCCGTGGGAGGCCGGGTTAAGGAACGATAAAGCTCCGAAGGAGCGAAAGATACTGCCCACTCACGCCACCTGATCCTACGAGAGAGCTCATAAATGTCTGCGTTGAAGAAAATCGTGAATTCCGAAAATCAATCCAACCTCGACCGTCTCCACTACTTCGAATCCCGCCAGAACGAGCTCCTCCAAACCATCCGCGAGTTCGTCGAAATCGAATCTCCCAGCGACAACAAACCCGCCGCGGATCGCATGGGCGCATTTCTCGCCGAACAATTCGCCGGCATCGGCGGCCACCCTCAATTGCATCGCGCCGAAGATTTTGGCGACAACTTGCAAATCGATTTCCCGGGCGCCGGAAGCGCCAAGCCCGTTCTCATCCTCGGGCACTTCGACACGGTCTATCCCATGGGAACGCTTCCAACCATGCCCTGCCGCATCGATGACGGACGGCTACGCGGGCCCGGAGTGCTCGATATGAAGGCCGGCATCGCGCTGATGCTCTTCGCCATCGAAGCCCTGCAAGCCTGGCATGGACGATTGCCTCGCCCCGTCACGGTCTTCCTGGTCTCGGACGAAGAAGTCGGTAGCAGTTCGTCCCGCAAAATCACTGAAGATCTCGCCCGAAAATCCACTGCAGTCCTGGTGCTTGAACCCGCCGCCGGACTGCGCGGCGCCGTAAAAACCGCCCGCAAGGGCGTCGGCAATTACACGCTAACGGTCAAAGGCGTCGCCGCCCACGCCGGACTTGATCCCGGCAAAGGACACAGCGCCATCCTCGAACTCGCTCGCCAGATCGCCGTGATCTCGAACTGGAATGATCTGAAGAGTGGAGTCTCGGTCAATCCCGGTGTGATTCGCGGGGGAACCCGCACTAACGTGATCGCCGCCGAAGCCGTCGCCGAGATCGATGTTCGCATTAAGAGCGCTAAACAAGCCGCTGGGCTCGACCGAAAATTTCGCGCCCTCAAGTGTTTCGACAAACGCTGCAAACTCCACATTGAAGGCGGCATCAACCGACTGCCCATGGAACGCAAAGCCGGGGTCGCGGCGCTCTACAAAAAGGCGCAAGCCATTGCCAAGCAAATCGGATGGAAGTTGGAAGAAGCCGCGGTCGGCGGCGGCTCCGATGGAAACTTCACTGCCGGCATTGGTATCCCGACACTCGACGGCCTCGGTGCCGTCGGCGAAGGTGCCCACGCAATTCACGAGCACATCGTGATTTCTGAACTGCCTCGACGCGCACTGCTTCTCGCCGGACTGATCGAGGCCGCATAACGGCTATGTTGAAGTTTATGGTGGTTCTCTATCGCCGGCCTGACCTGAATCCCGCGCAATTTCGCCAGCATCTCGAAAAAATTCACGCACCCTTGGCCAGGAAACTTCCTGGACTTAAGAGGTACAGGCAAAACCACGTGGTTGCTGATCCCAGCCGTCCCCATCCTGAATGGGATGCCATCGTCGAACTCTACTTTGATAGCTGGGAATCAATGGAGGCTGCGTGGGCGAGTCCTCAAGGCGCCGCCTCCGACGCCGATCTACAGCTCTTCGCCGACATGACTCGCACCACCTGGTCGGTGGTCGAAGAACTCACTCTCCTGCCGTAAACACCAGAAAGTAATCCATCTTGTCGCCTTTGACGAAGTCATACTTTTCCATCAATCGGTAGCCGGCCTCTTTCGCCTCGCGAATCACCACATCGCTCCCAATGCCGTGATCCTCACCATTGCCATCGCGGTCGATGATCCCGACTTTCGCCCCCGCCCGCAGCGAAGCCCGAAGATTTCGCAGCAACTCCACCGGATGAGCCACCTCGTGGTAAGTCTTCAGCAACAACACCGCATCCACCGAATCCTTCGGCAGGAGCGGATCGTCAGGCTTGCTCAGAATCGCTTTGACGTTCGCCAGCTTCTCTTTTCCTGCTCGATCTGAGATATAGCGCACTGCCTCAGGGTTAATATCCACCGCGTATACGGCGCCGCCTGCTCCCACTCGCTTGGCGGCCCGGACCGTAAACCATCCCGACCCCGCCCCGATGTCGGCCACACTCTTCCCAGAGCGGATGCTAAGGATGTCCATCACGCGACTGATCTGAAGCCGCTCGTCGCGCCCCGGCGACTCGAAGATCGACAGGTCTCCACTGTATGGCTCGCTGGTCTTCCGCTGCTGCTCGGCAGTGGTCGAATTGTCCTGCCGCCCAGCAGAGACCCCTGCCGCCACACTTGCCAACAAGCAAAGAGTACCCACCAACGTTCGCGTCATCCGCATCGACCGCCTCCAACTCTATGCTTTCAGAATAGACTGCCGTTCCAACTTCTGGTGAGCACAGGCTTGTGTGGCCTAAACTTCATTCCGCCCGCAGCGAGCAACCCGCTTTGACTCCGGCAGGCTGGTAGCCTAGAATTTTATTTAGATGCGGCGCGCGCGCCGCATGTGCTTACTGAAAGGCGCCCAGGAGGCGGTCACATGGAAGGAAAAATCGGAATCTGGGAGATCCTTCTCATCGTTGGCATCGCCCTCCTGCTTTTTGGACCGAGCAAGTTCGCTTCGTTAGGCAAGAGCATCGGTGAAGGGCTTCGTAACTTCAAGTCTGCCATGAAGGAAGAGCCTGCCAAGAAGGACGATACCAACAAGTCGTAGTACCACTTCCCCTGTCATCTACTGCGTATCCCGCAGCATCCGATACACAAGCGCTACCGGCAGCCCCACGACGTTGCTGTAATCTCCTTCAATCCGAGGAATCCATCGCGACGCGATGCCCTGAATGGCATAGGCCCCGGCTTTATCCATGGGCTCGCCGGTCGCCACGTAGTCCAGAATCTCCTTATCCGATATTTCGCTCATCGTCACGCGAGTGGTTTCGGAGCCGAGATGCAGATTCTCACTCCGGTGTTCGTCGCGAGCGCTCGATCTTCCACTGGGTACCGGGTACTGAGTACTGGGTACTGGTTTTATCAGGCACACGCCCGTGATCACGCGATGCACGCGACCGGAAAGCGTCCGCAACATGCGCGCCGCATCCTCCGCGTCGACTGGCTTTCCCAGGATCGTTTCATCCACGACGACAATCGTATCCGCGCCGAGCACCGCATCCTGCGGACGGCTTCGCCAAACCGTCAGCGCTTTCTCGCGCGCCAGCCGTTCCGCGCACTCGCGTGGCGCCTCCCCCTTGAGCGGCGTCTCGTTCACGTCCGCCGGCTGCACGGCAAACGAAATTCCGGCATTGCGCAGAAGATCCTGACGTCGTGGCGAGGCCGAAGCAAGCACGAGCATGCGAGTGTCTGATTCTATAGGAGGGGCAGAGCAGATCTACTCGCTGATTAATTCAATCCGGTTCCCAAACGGGTCTGCGATGTGGCAGCGCCGCACGCCGGGAATGCTGGCATCGTCCCTAACCTCAACCCCTCCCGCTTTGAGTCTGCTGACCAGCCCGTCATAGTTGAAGCACCGCAGCGCAGGATGCGCCTTACGTGCCGGACGAAAATCCGGTTCCCCGCCAAGATGAATCTGCACCGGTCCGCATTCAAACCAGCAACCACCGCGCTTGGCCAACTCCACGGGCTTAGGAACTTCCCTCATCCCGAGCAGCATTCCGTAAAACGCTCGAGCCTGATCCTCTCCACCGGAAGGCATAGCCAGCTGCACATGATCAATCGCGCTGAATGGATAAGTGCTCACAAAATAGTCCGTGCGCGTGCCGTGACTGATTTTCACCGCGTTCTTAGTGGCCTTTCTCTGCGACCTCTGTGGTAAAAGCTCGGCCCCCTGCTTTCCCTACCGGATTCCCACCAGTCCCCGCACCGATTCGATCAGCTTCGCCGAATCGTATCCCACGCCGTCCTTGAACACCGTCTCCACATTCTCAATGTCCTCAATCTTCTTCGACGGATCCCCTTTGATCACCACCAGATCGGCATGCTTGCCCGGACCGATGCTCCCGATCCGGTCGAGCTCTCCCAGATACTGCGCACCATTGTAAGTAGCAATGTGAATAGCCTCCAGTGGGGTGAACCCAGCTTCCACCAGCAACTCGACTTGCCGCTGATCTCCGAACCCCGCGAGATCCCCTCCGATTCCGGTCGGATCTTCTCCCGCCAGCAACAACCCGCCGGCTTTGACAAACGCGCGTTCAAATTCCTTTTCTTGTTCATATGATCGTCCCCACGGCGTCGTCCGGGACTCTCCGGTCTTCGGATCGCGCATCGGCAAATCAAGTCGTACCCGGTTTTGCAGGAACTGGCTGCGAGCCGTTTCCGACATCGCATCCAGCACCCGCTGCTGCATCGGCGTCTTGCCCGGCACAAACAGCTCAAAAACCGGCAGGGTGGAGGTCACCGCCACATGGTGCGAAACCAGGTCATGAATCATCTCCTGGATGGGTTCATCACTCACCTGGATTCTGTTCAATTCGTCTGCCACTGCCACCATCGATGCTCGCGAACTGACCGGACATTCATCCGGCTTCTTTCCCGAGAAAAACTCCGTGTCGACCGAGATTCCATGCTCCAGATCATCGATCCCGAGTGCGGCCGCCTCGCGAAACCCGACCGAACAAAGATGTCCAGTGACTTTCAGCCCACGTTTGTGTGCCGCGTCAATCGCAGCCTTCAATGTGGCGCGTGAGATGAAGTTGTAAGCTTTGAAATTGTCGACTCCGCGGTCTGCCCAGAAATTCACTGCGGCAACCGCCTCCTCCGGAGTTTTTAATTCCGTCATCTGGGGAGCCCAACTGCCCGGTCCTTCCAGATACGGCCCGGTCACATGGATACGAGGACCCGTCGCTTTGCCCTCATCAATCTGTTTCCTCAGCGCCAAATCCATATAGGGCTCGATGCTGCCCGTAGTACGAATGGTAGTCACTCCACCGGCGAGATATAGCCGCGGGAAGCTGATCGCCATCTCGTGAAAAATAGCGTCCCCCGCCGGATAGAACATGTGATCGTGCATCCCCACGAGCCCCGGAATCACCGAATATCCACGAAGATCGATCACCTGCGCATCCTTCGGCACATTCGCCGACGCCGCGTCGCCCACTGATTCAATCTTCCCCTTGCTGATAACGACTGTCTGATCCTCCCGCGCCGCTGCTCCAGTGCCATCGATCACTCGCACATGCGTGAGCGCGACGAGGGGAGCATCCACCTTCACAAATGCCCGCACCTCGGGAGACAAGTTCTGCGCAGCAGCCAAAGCACTGTACCCAACCAGAATTAACGCGACAAAACTCCGCATGTTTCCTCCCTGAAGTCCAGCCGCGAAGCGGCGAAAGAATGCAGCCCACGGAGCAAGCCGTGGGAGAAATTGCCAATGAGACGCAAGCCCCGAAGGGGCGAAAGAATCAGATGCCCGGCACTTGGAGAATCGGGAAGCTCGACTTTCAGAACCACGTCCCCGCGCGATACTTTCGGTATTCCTCTCCAAACGCCGCCTCCAACACCGCAGACTCTTTCCCGGTTCGCCAGATCTGCAACGGAATCACCAGCACGAAGATCAGCAGCCAGACCGGCTTCCCGAACACCAGAATCCCGCCTGCCATCACGCACGATCCGAACACATAAATCGGATTGCGAATCTTCGAATACAACCCGCGCGTTACCAACTGCCTTGCCTCGGCTTTCACCGTAAACGAGGCACCCAACTGGAAGCGGGCCACGGTCCACAGAATGAATCCCACAATAAGCAAACACAATCCTGTAACCGGCAGCGCAGTCCACGATACAGGAGGATGCTGCCAGAGAAAGGCCCCAATTACCCCACCCACAACAAGTGTGAGCAGAATGTGCTTCCCAATCATGATCGATCTCGGCAAGGAGAGTAAACGACGAAGCCTGAGACCGCAACATATCCCAAAGCAGCTGCTAACATTCGCAGATCGAGAAGGCTCCGCGAACGAGGCAAATTTCTATGAACGGAAGACTCGTGCTGTTACTCAATCTGGCGCTCTCGTTTTACCTGATCGGCACGATCTGGGCGACGGAAATCGACATCTTTCGATCCTGGAAGCTGGTGGACCCGCAGGAATTTCACACGGTTCAGTCGGTGCATTCGCACAAGTTGCCGTATTGGATTTTTGCGCCCCTTGGGATCGCCCTCGTCGGATCATTCGCGTTGATCTGGCACCATCCCGACATATCTCCAGGGTGGGCTGAGGAAATCTGGGGTGTCAGCTCGCGTCTCATCTACTCACCGCAATCTTGTGGGGCAGATGGCAAGCAAAATTGAGCAAAGATGACCGCGGCCAGGCTAGTCCTTATCTGGCGAAAATCCTAGCAACACACTGGATGCGCACTATGCTCATCAACAGCTATGGATTTATTCTTCTCGCCTGGGCCATACGCGCGCTAAGGTAGCGTGCTGTTTTTTCGATATTTGCGGCTCTTTTGGAGGTCTGGAGACACCGTCCGCCCCGCAGAGTAGTCACGTCCACACCTGTTAGAATCAGTATTTACCGCGCTCTCATGGATTCCCAGCACATCCGCAATTTCGCGATCATCGCGCACATCGATCACGGCAAGTCCACGCTGGCCGACCGCCTGCTGGAGCTCACCGGATCCCTCACCGCGCGCGAGATGCAGGCCCAGGTTCTCGACTCCATGGACCTCGAGCGCGAACGCGGCATCACCATCAAGGCCCACGCCGTCCGCATGGTGTACACCGCGCAAGACGGCGAGACTTACCAGTTGAACCTGATCGATACGCCTGGCCATGTGGATTTTTCCTACGAAGTTTCCCGCTCACTGGCATCTTGCGAAGGCGCCCTTCTTGTCGTCGACGCTTCGCAAGGTGTCGAGGCACAAACGCTCGCGAATTCCTATCTCGCCATCAATCACGGTCTCGAAATCATCCCCGTGATCAACAAGATCGATCTGCAAAGCGCCGACATCCCGCGCACCAAAGAGATGATCGAGAGTGCCGTCGGCCTCGACGCGACCGACGCGGTCCTCATCAGCGCCAAGACCGGCCAGGGTGTTCCCGAGGTGCTGGAAGCGATTGTGAAGCGCGTTCCTCCGCCAAAGGGAAATCCTGACAACCAGCTCCAGGCGCTGGTTTTCGACTCCTGGTTTGATCCATATCGCGGCGTGATCGTGCTGGCCCGCGTTTTTCAAGGCACTCTTCGCAAGGGTCAGAGAATCCGTCTCATGTGGAACGGAACCACCTTCGACGCCGAAACTCTCGGCGTGCTAACGCCTAAGCCGGTGGAGATCGATCTGCTGCAGGCAGGCGAAGTCGGATTCATCATCGCCAACATCAAGAACGTTGCCGACACAAAAATCGGCGACACCATTACTGACGATAGCAATCCCGCCATTGAGCCGCTGCCAGGCTTCGAGGAAATCAAGCCGATGGTCTTCGCCGGGCTCTACACCGTCGATGCCCACGAGCACACGCAATTGCGCGAAGCCCTCGAAAAGCTGCGCCTGAACGATTCGTCCTTCTTCTTCGAGCCCGAGAGTTCCGTTGCTCTCGGTTTCGGCTTCCGCTGCGGATTCCTTGGCCTGCTCCACATGGAAATCATCCAGGAGCGCCTGGAGCGCGAGTTCAATCTTGACCTGATCACCACCGCCCCCGGCGTGCGCTACAAGATCACCAAGACCGATGGCACGGTCGTTGAGATCGACAATCCTTCGCGCTGGCTCAATCCCGCGGAAATCGCCAAGGTGGAGGAGCCCGTAATCCTCGCCACAATTCTGACCGGTGAAGAATACGTCGGTGGAATCCTTGCGCTCGTCGAAGAGAAACGCGGTAAGCAGAAGACCTTCGAATACGTCGCGTCAACCCGTGTAATGTTGCACTATGAGTTGCCGCTGAACGAGATCGTCCTGGATTTCTACGACCGTCTCAAATCCGTCTCCCGCGGATATGCCTCGCTCGACTATCACCTCGCCGACTATTGGGAATCGCCCATGGTGAAGCTCGACATCCTCGTCGCCGGCGATCCTGTCGATGCGCTCTCTATCATCGTGCATCGCGACTTCGCCTACGAACGCGGGAAAGCACTCGTTTCGAAAATGCGCGAACTGATCCCCCGCCAGATGTTCGAAGTTCCCATTCAAGCTTCGATCGGCGCCAAGATTATCGCCCGCGAGACCGTGCACGCCATCCGCAAGAACGTCCTCGCCAAGTGCTATGGCGGCGACATCACCCGCAAGCGCAAGCTCCTCGAGAAGCAAAAAGAAGGCAAAAAGCGCATGAAGCGCATCGGCCGCGTGGACATCCCCCAGGAAGCTTTCTTAGCCGTGCTGAAAGTCGGCGAAGGCAGCAACTAATCGATCGTCCAGCTGAGGTAATGTGGGGACAGCCCCTTCGGTTGTCCGGCGAGCGCAGCTCGCCACTCCGGCACCAGCGTTGCCTTCCCGATGGTGCCTTTGCTAGGTTGTGTCTTTCCCCGGATAGCTTTACTCCCATGGCGATAGCTTTCCCTCTAGTGAGGGCTCTCCATGGCTATAGCGTTTCCGTGGAAGAGCGGCCCTCAAGGGCAGCGTTAAGTCGTCTAAGAAAGCTCGGGCTTTTGCCCCGGGGGTTGCTTTGTCGCGGCCGCTTATCAAGTCCAGAGGTTCCCTCAATCGACGCTCTCAGCGCCTTCGCCACTTCCCCGGCAATGTCTTCCTGCACCAACAATTTGTCCACCAGCGGCCTGTCATAGGTCTCCGACCAGATCACGTACCCGTTGTCCGCGCGGACCAGCCGCGCTGCCACCCGAAACCTTGCCGCCGATTTGCGCACGCTTCCGTCCAGCACGAAAGCAACGCCCAGCGTCTTGGCAATTTCGGCGAGAGGAACTTTTTTGCCTTTGAAGTAGAAGGAGGACGTTGGAGCGGGCACCCGAAAATCCGGGATCTTACTCAGCTTGTCAATTAACTCCTCGGTCATCCCGTCAGCGAATTCCTCTTCCTTCATGCCGTCGGTGAGGTCGAGAAATGGCAGCACCGCGACCGATCTCTGCGGCTTTGCAGCAATCACGGGTGAAACAGACTGACGGCTGTTCGCGGCGCGGAATCGCAAAGCGACCGCAACGACAAGCGCAAGGAAAAGCACCGCAACAACGGCCCACGCGACACGGCCTCTGGACCAACCAGCGTGCCCGATTTCTCGCGAGTTTCTTGCGTGAGAAGCAGGGCTTTTCACATCATCAGTCTCTACGGCCTGCCGCCCGCTCTGCGCCCACGGACCAACCGTTGCCACCATCCGGTACCCAAGACGCGGAACAGTCGCAATGTAACTCGGCTGCTTGGGATCGTCCTCCAGCTGGCGCCTCAGCGAAGCCACCGCCTGATACACCGAGTCGGGCGAAACGATCACACCAGACCAAACCTGGTTCAGCAGCTCCTCGATGCTGACGACCTCTCCCGCGTGCTCGGCCAGGCACAAGAGCAGAAGCATCGCCCTGGCTTCCAGTCGAAGGGTTTCTCCATTCCGCGAAATCTCGCCGGTCGCCGGATTCACGCACCACGCGCCGACACGAAGCATCGTCTTGGATGTGCCTTCCATGCAGGGTACTTCTCGGATCAGAAGAGTGCTGGCGGCGATTGTACCAACACCCTTTCCAGCATTGGGTGGAAATGACTGCGCAAGGTTCAAGCCGAGCCGCGAAGCTGCGAAAGAATGCGGCCTACGGCGTAAGCCGTGGGTACAAGTGGGAAATGACCCAGCCCCAAGGGGGCGAAAGAAGAACGCTCGACTCCGACTCCCCGCATTCAGAACTATTCAGAATGTTTCAGTTCAGATTGAGGACTTGCAAACTCAAACCCATGTAATGTCCCAACACACTGCAGCCAAATTAACGATCAAGGAAGGGATGAAATGATCGGAGACTCCACGCTCGGGACAGCGACTCAACAATCAACAAAACACAATGCTCTGTTGGCCATCGGTGTGGGCGGCGGAGTCGCCGGAACTTTGGACCTGCTTCAAGCCTGCATCTTGTTTGGATGGGATATCCCGCTTTCGATCGCCGGTGGTCTCCTGGGCATACAGGCGGTCCATGGTGGTGCCGGCACCTACATTCTGGGTGTCCTGCTGCACTTCTTTATCGCTTGCTCAGCGGCGGCAACGTATTACGCGGCAAGCCGCAAACTGACTTTCCTGACTGAGCATCCGCTGATATGCGGATTGTTCTTCGGTGCTGCGGTGCAGGAAGTCATGAACCTTGTCGTTTTGCCACTCTCCGCCCTTCACGCCAGAGGTCCCTACAAGCTCCAGGACTTGATCCTGGGACTGCTAGTCCACATGGTCGTAATCGGCCTGCCGATCTCGTTCAGCGTCCGCCGCTTCGCCAAATAGACCTCTCCGACCGCTCTTCAGAGCGCCTCTTGGCGGACTAGAAGAGGAGTGCGAAAGGGCAGTCTTCCATCGGAAAGGGCGATTACCAGAATCAGGCTTTTCGCTGGTGGAAACGGAGGCCGGAATCTCGCCGAGGCGGTCAAATCAGCTGCAAAACGAAGGTACTAGAACTCAAAAATGTGCAAATCTCAAAAGTGGAACGAAATGCACTCCGCCTGACGCCGGGTAATGTTAATACCCGATGAATTGAATAACTGGTTACTATTCAGACATTTAACGCTTGAATTCCGCGTGGGCGGGAACCGACCGATCGGTCGTTACGTTGAGCGACTCGGAAACCGGTTTGCACTTCCACAAGCTTTTCCACAGGATGAAGCAACTTCAGAACACGGGTGCAAACTTAAGTCACTACAGCACTTATTCCTTCTGTCTACAGGGAATACTGTAACTGGAGGCTTATTCTTCCCCGGCAATTCCGCCCTCCGCCATGGACTCGAATCGGGTGCAGTGTTTCAGGAAGGCCATCTTCACCCGACCGATGGGGCCATTGCGCTGTTTGGAAATGATGATCTCCGCTCGCCCCTGCAACTCCGGATCATCCTGCTTGTAGACTTCCTCGCGGAAGATGAACATGACCAAGTCGGCGTCTTGCTCGATCGATCCCGACTCGCGGAGGTCGGCCAGCTGCGGACGGTGATCTCCGCTGCGGCTCTCGGGCGCACGGCTCAACTGGGAAAGCGCGATTACAGGAACGCTGAGTTCTTTTGCCAGCGCCTTCAGCCCGCGCGAAATCGCCGACACTTCCTGCGTGCGATTTTCAAATCTCTTTCCACCGCCGGACATAAGTTGCAAATAGTCCACGATGATCAGGTCGAGCCGCCCTTGCGACTGCTTCAGCCGCCGCGCCTTCGCCCGCATCTCGCTGAGAGAAATTCCCGGCGTATCGTCGATGAAGATCGGCGCGTGCGCCAGCTGCTCCATCGCGCGCACAACTTTTTTCGTATCGTCCTGCCACAGCGACCCGGTGCGCATCTTGTGCGCGTCGACTCGTGCCTGCGAACACAAGAGACGCATCAGCAGAGCTTCGCGCGACATTTCCAGGGAGAACACTCCCACAACTTGCTGATCTTCAATCGCGGCGTTCTCCGCGATATTCATGACGAACGCCGTCTTGCCCATCGAAGGCCGCGCCGCAATGATCACCAGATCGGAGCGCTGCAGTCCGCTGGTCATCTCATCCAGATCGGTGTAGTGCGTGGCCAGTCCCGTGATGCGCTGTCCGCGCTGCAGGAGTGCATCGACGGATCCGAAGGTCTCGCGGACGATCTCTTGCACGCCCATGAATCCACGCCCAATGCGCTTTTCCGAGAGTTGAAAGATCGCAGCTTCGGTGTCGCTGAGCACATCCTCGGCGGCATCCGACTGGTCGCTCGCGCGCGCAATGGCCGTAGTCGCTGCGGAAATCACCCCGCGCAGCAGAGCCTTGTCGCGCACGATCTTGACGTAGTGCTCGATGCTCGGCCGCTCCGGCACGCCATCCACCAGGCTCGACACATAGGCCACGTCGCCGATCGGCTGCAGATCCTTGTGCCGCTCGAGTTCCTCGATCAGCGTGATCATGTCGATCGGCCGCGAAGATTCCGCCAGATCCACCATGCGCGAATAAATCCGCCGGTGCGAATCGAGCGAGAAGTCCTCGACGCGCAGATGTTCCGCCGCCTGGTTGTAAGCAAAGTTGTCGAGCAGGATCGCGCCCAGAATCGAGCGCTCAGCGTCTACATTCGCCGGAAGCGTGCTGATGGTGTAATCAGAAGTGGCCAAGACCGTTCCCAAGCACAAATTTCAAAGTCGGTACGACGAACACTACCCGCACTCCCCTTGTGAATGCGACGCGCAAGCTTAGGAAAACTCCTTCGAATTGAAAAAAGTTTGGCAAGTCACGATTCACGTAGCGACAGCCGCCTCGGCTGTCCTGCGAAGGCGAAGCCGAGCAGCGCTCAAGTAGTTTTAATTGTAGGGGAACAAAAGGCGAAGATCAAGACAGCCCCGCGAAAGTAGATCCAAGAGCTAAAAAGCTAGAAGTTAAAATTCGAATGCGGTCCAGGGCCAGCCACCCCGGACCGCATCTTTCGTGTGTTCCTGACCTGCCTTAGTCACCGCAGAGGCGGCGCCATGACCGCTTCAGCCGGACAACGCCCGCAAGCGGGTGCTGCCCTTACCGAAGCCAATTGCCGATACGCTATCTCGCGATGGCGAATCTGCAACCGTGCGGTGGCCAGCGGCCTGTCTTCTGCTCCGAAGAGCAATAAGGGGGAGGAGGCCGCAAAGCCCGGGCAACCAGTCGCGCAGAGCGCGTTTCTGGAAGTTTCCCCCCGGTGACTCCCTCGCGAGAATCGCCGGTTACCGCTAGCTCTGCCGCATTCATTCGGCCCAGCCAGAAACTTTCACGTTTCGCTGAACACACTCTCCGTCAGTTTGTTGCGCACCGCAAGTCAAAAACCCAGCCCCATTGTGCAGAAACTGTGGACGATGAGAGTTCCCTGTGGAAGACCGAGGAAATCTAAGAAAGAATTTTGACCGCCGCCGACGCTGCCCCAAATGCCTTCAATAACTTACACAAAGTTAAGATTCTGACTTCTCTTGCCTCCACACCGAACTCGTGTGGAGACGGACGCATTCGTCCGTCCCGCGATGGCGAAGCCGAGCGGCCCCGGAGTCGAATGCAGGCAGCACCAACTCAGCCACAGATGCCTCCCCGCAGTGCCCTCCGCTCAACGCTGATTGAAACGGAGCGTACAACCTAAACCAACTAAAACGTCAAGGAGAAAGACCCCATCCGCACGGAGTGCTGCTATGCTGTTTCATCTTTTTCACGAACTTCTCGGACGCCTCGGAGCGCCCTGCATGTTGCGCAATGTAGTCTCGATTGCAATCGTATTGCTCGCCACGCTGGCTGTCGTCGCACAGCCTCAGCATGACAAGGAGTTTTGGCGGACTATCCTCAAGCAGCACGCGGTTGTGCCCGAGCACGAGTCTGCCGACGCGTTGGCGCACGAACTCAGCGCGACGCTCGCATCCCCTGACCCGGAAGTTCGCGACGACCTGGCCTATTCAATCCTCGCTACCTGGATCCACCGCGGGAATGTGCTTTCCAAACCTACGTTGATTGCTTTGACCGACGAATGGCGCGCCAACCTTAAAAGCGGGCTCGGCGAAATCGGCACCGATTCTGTCCTTAAGCGATCCTTTTCAGCCCTCTGCCTCTCCGAGATAGCGCGGCACGAGGCGAAAGCGCCGTTCATGGGGGCGGAGCGCTATCACAGCCTGGTCGCGGAAGCGACATCCTACTTGCGGCAGGAGCGCGACCTGCGTGGATATGACGCCAAACTACACTGGATCCACGCCACCGCACACACGGCCGATCTGCTCGCAGCACTCGCCGACAGCCCCCAACTCTCGAAGGAGGAGACTGACAGCATCCTGCGAGCCATCCAGTCCCGACTCTCGACTGCGACGGAAGTCTTTACCCAAGGAGAGCAAGATCGACTCGCGATCGCCGTTGTGTCGGTCATCCGCCGCAAGGACTTCGACGCTTCCACCTTTGCTTCGTGGTTGGCGCGGCTGCAGGATGAAGATCGCGACGTGTGGACGGCCACCACTCCGGAGTCGCTTGCGCGGTACCAGAATCACAATTACCTCCTCGAGGCTCTGACCGTTCGCATCCTGATGGAACCAGACTCGCCACGTATGGCCGATTACCGCCAGCAAGTGGTGAAGCTGCTGCGTACGCGATGAGAACCCGTACCGCTGTCCAGTTCCGTACACCCTCGTCCGTTGGTGGTCAAAAGCAGAGTGCTTTTGCCGACGAAACGAAATTACTCTTTTCCTTGCAACCGGTTACTGCCTGAGCCGGTGGCATCGGATTTGCACTCAAGTTCCAATCGGTTATTCCTATGGAAACGCTACTTCACGACCTTCGCCACGCCTTCCGCCTCTTGCGGCGCAGTCCAGGATTCACGGCCGTCTCGGTCATCACCCTGGCACTTGCCATCGGCGCCACCACTGCCATCTTCAGCGTGGTCTACGGAGTCCTGCTGCGTCCTCTGCCGTACAACAACCCAGACCGCATCGTGGCGATCCATGAGGTCAACACGCGCGGCACTTGGTCCCGGCTGGCCGACCCCAACTTCGACGACTTTCGGGACCAGAACCACAGCTTCGAGTCGGCGGCGAAATACAGCGCGTATGTGATATCAGTCTCAGGCGGGACGCAGCCCACGCGCACCATGGTCGCCAGCGTTTCCCCGGATTTCCTGAAAGTATTCCGCGTTCAACCGATCATCGGTCGCGACTTCGCTCCTGCCGACGCCCGCAAAGGTGCCGCTCCAGTCGCACTCGTTAGCGATGGCTACTCGAAGCAGCATCTCGGATCGTCATCTGACCTGTCCCAGCTTCACCTTAAGATCGACAACCAAATCTTCGCGGTCATCGGCGTTCTTCCCGACGGCTTTCAATTTCCAACCGAAACCGAGCTGTACATCCCTGCTGATCTCGAAGGCGAAAATCCGAGCCGCACTTCCCACAACTGCGACGCAGTGGCTCGCCTTCGGGACGGCGTCACGTCGCAGCAGGCGAATGCCGAAATCAGCACGATCGCCCGCCGCATTCACGACACCTCGACGGAAAAAGGCGACTACCTCCTCGCAGACGCGGCCGTTCTTCCACTGCAGGCTTCGATGACGAGCACAACTCGCCCGACTCTGCTGATCCTTCTCGGCGCGGTGGGATTCCTTCTACTTGTCGCCTGCGCCAACGTCGCCAACCTGCTGCTCGCGCAGGCTTCCGTCCGCGAGCGGGAACTCGCCGTGCGCAGCGCTCTCGGCGCCGGCCGCGGACGGCTCGTCCGCCAATTCCTCACCGAAGCACTTCTACTGTCGCTCACGGCGGGAGCCCTCGGTGTTCTCGGAGCTTTTTCCGGCGTGCGCGGGCTAGTAGCGCTCGCTCCACAAGATCTGCCACGCCTCGATAGCATCGCGGTCAACCTTCCAGTACTCATCTTCGCGTTCTCGCTCTCCGCAGCAGTTGCGGTCGGTCTCGGCATCTTCACCGCTGTACGTGCCACTTCCGGCGATGTCCGCGAAGCTCTCAGCGAAGGTGGTCGCTCGCAATCGGGCTCGCAAAGCAGCGAGCGCGTGGGACGCATCATCGTCGCGTCTCAGATCGCTATCACCCTGGTTCTTGTCATCGGCGCCGGGCTCTTCGGACGCAGTCTGATGAAGGTCCTCGAAGTCGATCCCGGCTTTCGCGTCGATCACATCGTCACGATGGATGTCGCGCTCCCGTCGGCCGAGACTCCCAAACAAAAGTCGACTCAAATCGCCTTCTTCTCCAGCCTGATCGATCGCCTGAAACAGATTCCCGGCGTGCACAAAGTCGGCGCGACCAGCGGGCTTCCGATGACTGGAGGCCTTCCCGATGGCATGTTCATGCTGATGACGCAGGAGGAAGTTCCCAAAGTTAGCCTTGAAGACCGCGAGGCGTTGGGCCGCGCTTTCGACCTGCTCTTCCACCAGAAGGAACGCTTGGGCACCGCCGACTTCGGAGTCGTCACCGACGGATACTTCCAGGGCCTCGGCATTCCGCTGCTTCGCGGACGCCTCTTCGACGATCGCGACATCGCCGAATCTCCGCATGTCGCCGTGATCAGCGAATCATTGGCGCGTTCACGCTGGCCCGGACAGGACCCCATCGGCCACACCATTGAATTCGGCAACATGGACGGCGATCCGCGCCTACTCACCGTAGTCGGCATCGTTGGCGACGTGCATGATTATGGACTCGATGCACCGCCGCGTCCGACGGTTTATGTAGATCTGTTCCAGCGCCCGCGAGCCGCAATCACACTTACCATGTTGACGGATGCCGACACGCAGCTGGTCACCACCGCAGCGCGCAGCATCTTGCAGGAACTCAATCCGGAAATTCCTCCGACCTTCCGCACTTTCCAGCAGGTGTATTCCGCGTCGCTGGGTTCGCGCCGCTTCAACCTGATCCTGATCGGCTTTTTCGGAATCGTCGCGTTGCTGCTCGCGACGGCTGGCGTCTTCGGCGTGATGGCCTACTCCGTCAGTCGCCGCACCCGCGAGATTGGAGTCCGCGTGGCGCTGGGTGCGCGCTCCCGCGATGTGCTCGCCATGATTCTCGGTCAAGGCATAAGCACGATCCTGATCGGCATCGCAATCGGCCTGGTCGGATCCCTCGCGCTCACGCGAACGCTCTCATCGCTGCTGTTCGGCGTCACCGCAACTGATCCGCTGACGTTTGCCGCAGTGATCGTGCTCCTGATCGCGACAGCGCTGCTGGCGTGCTACATCCCCGCTCGCAGGGCGACCAAGGTCGATCCCATGGTCGCGCTCAGATACGAATAGTGAGAATTGACTAATTGGGGAATTAAGAAATTGTGTAATTGAGAATCTGGAGTGGGCTGGCGTGTCGGGGTACCCCTCCCCCTCGGTATGTTGGAATCATCGAGTTAGCTGGAAATGGCGAAAAAGATCTTGGGGCAGAATGACTTGCGGGCTCCTGCCAGGAGGCGTTTAGTGCATTGGCCGAAGGCAAGATCTTTGGTGGGTCTCGCAGAACAATTCCGGCCCAGACCCCGAGCACGTACTGGTGCGCCTTCGATCAGGGGAACTCTGCCACTTTCGGTGTTACGCGCGGCTGGATCGCGGTCGGGCCTCCCTTATCGTCGATCACGTTGGATATTTCACCGTGATTGCCCAAGGCAACTGTGATCATGTGGTGGAATCGGATTCCGGGTTTCCGTGGAACTTCTATCGCTCTGCTGAGCACGACCTGCGGCTCGATAAAGACACTGTAGATGCCCAATCCCCACGCTTCGTGGCTTGTGACTGAGTCCGCGACTTTGTAAGAGGCCCATCCATTCGTTCCCGGGGCGCTGGAGTAGCTCGGCTGGTCGGGGGGATCGTACGGAATTTCAGATTGATAGAAATAAGTTCGGCCGCCGTTTCCATTCCAAAGTACCTGGAACTGCTGGTGGTGCTCGACAAACAATCCGTACACCGTCACATCATCTCCGTTCACAACCAGTCCATTCGCGCTGGTATTGCTGGTCCAGCCCACACCTTCCTCATGGTCGGCACGCCATATCCAGGTATGGTCGACAATGACGTCGTTGCAGTTGATCCGCAGGTTGGTCTGCGCGCGGCCTACCCCGCCTCCTCCGACACGAAAAAATATGTCGTGCAAAGTAATTGGATTCTGCGCGTGGCGCGCTTTACCTGGTCCCGGTCCGACATCCAATAACACGGGCGAACTTTCCTGGCCGGCATCAAAAAGCAGTCCAGCGATTTCAATTCCGTCCGCATCTGCGGTGGTCATGGCAGCCGTGCCATGAATCGGCCGGAGCGTAGCGAATCCCAGACCCAACACCACCGTGTCGGGTCGCATGACTCGAATGGGTTCATTCAGGTCGTAGATTCCGGGCGTGAACAGCAGGTGCTTGCCTGCTGCCAATTGCTCATTGATGCTGGCCGCGGAGTCGGTGTTGGGCCGCGCGATATAGAACTGCTCGAGTGGAATGGATCGGCACGGCGTGGACCCCCGGTGCCACGTGATGCCTGCGCTGTTTCTCCGGAGCGCCGGAACGCAGACACTCCATTTCCCCTTTTCATCCACTTGCAGGAACGGTTTCTCCCGCACGACTGGCGTCTCTGCGATTTTCGTATACGGCGGCGTTGGCCAGTTTCCTTTCGGGGGATGGGGAACCCCAACAAAAACCATGTTCCAGTTCGAACCAGACCAGCTTCCCCATTCGCTGTTGCGGGAAATCCATTGCTGTTGAGATCCGGAATCGACGTTGCCATCGACAAGAGTGTCTGACATCCATCCGCCGCTGGCCCACCCGTGATGCTGGTGGAGAACCAGATTGCCCCGCACGTGCATACGCCGGAACGGCACGGCTTGAGAAACGGCCCACTGCATCGTTCCACCCGTCGGCGTGACGGAGAATCCTTCAGCAGCCCTCCAGAATGTGGTGGTTGCATTGTTGTTGTCATGGCTGGCGTCGGCATGAACATTGCCGCTGATGTGAACCTCGTCCGGCGATGAGCCCAGCCCCAGGACTTCCGTATAGAAACCCACCGGCACGTCGACGTGGTACTCGCCCGGCAGGAAGAGCAAAGCATAGCGCTCGGGGCCGAATTCGTTTCTTCGCTCGACGGCGTAGATCTTGTCGATCTGCTGCTGTATGGCCGCCTGCGGCATTGTGGGATCGAAGATTAGGACGTTGGACCCTAAATCAGGCTTTTTGTCCGGCTTGCTTTCTGCAACCGCCAGTGTCGCACCTGCTGCCACGATCAGGGCCAATATGATTCCAACGGTGGTCTGAAAATTATGGATGTTACGCCAGAAGATCCGCGTCGACATTTCCGGCCTTTGCCTTTTCACCTGTAATCTCCTTGTGCAAAAAACGGCGCTGCTTCTACTGATTACGGACGTGGCGCATTCACACCTGTGACTTCGGCAGCTTGGCTAGATTACTACGCGTGAGAAAAAAGGCACGGCCGAAGCCGTGCCCCTAGAAAATCCGTCTTGATCCGTGTGAATCCTTGGCTAGACGCTCGCTTCGCTCGCGGGGCGGACGAGGCGTCCGCCCCTACACGAGCTCGTTAGTCCCGCACTCCATCCATGAACGCGCGCAGCTTTCGCGAGCGCGAGGGATGACGCAACTTCCGTAGCGCTTTGGCTTCGATCTGGCGGATACGTTCGCGGGTTACCGCGAAGCTCTGCCCGACCTCTTCCAGCGTGTGCTCCGAACCGTCTTCGAGGCCGAAGCGCATCTTGATGACTTTCTCTTCGCGCGGGGTCAGCGTGCGCAGGACCTGTCCTGTCTGGTCCTTCAGGTTCACGTTGATCACCGCTTCCGCGGGAGAAACTACCGCGCGATCTTCGATGAAGTCGCCCAGGTGCGAATCTTCCTCTTCGCCGATTGGCGTTTCGAGTGAGATCGGTTCCTGCGCGATCTTGAGCACCTTGCGCACCTTCGCTACTGGAATGTCCATGCGCTTGGCGATCTCTTCCGACGTGGGCTCGCGTCCCAGTTCCTGCACCAGCTGCCGCGAGGTGCGGATCAGCTTGTTGATCGTTTCGATCATGTGTACCGGGATGCGGATGGTGCGCGCCTGATCGGCAATCGCGCGGGTGATGGCCTGCCGAATCCACCACGTGGCATACGTCGAGAACTTGTAGCCACGGCGGTATTCGAATTTGTCGACGGCCTTCATCAGTCCGATGTTGCCTTCCTGAATCAGGTCGAGGAACTGCAGTCCGCGGTTGGTGTATTTCTTAGCTATTGAAACGACCAAACGAAGATTGGCCTCGATCAGCTCCCTCTTGGCCTGCTCCGCGTCCATGTCGCCCTGAATGATCTCGCGCTGCGTGCGCTTGAGCTCAGGGAACGACACTCCGGTTTCGAGTTCCAGCTTTTCGACTTCGCCGCGAATCGCGCGCGCCTGCCGGCGATATTCCTTCTTCTGCTCTTCGCTGCGGGTGGCCTCGGACTTGCGCTCCAGGTTCGTCGCCTGGCGGTCGAGCGAGCGCATGCCATCGACGGTTTTGTTGAGCCGCTCGATCAGCCGCTTGCGCTCGGCGTTGGTGAATCCGAGCTTGCGAACCGCGATCGAAGTAGCGACGATCGCGCGCGCCAGCTTGCGCCGGGTGCGGCGATGATCGCGCGGATTTTTCTTCTGTGAAACTTCCTTGAACTTCTCTTCGAGCACGCCGGCCTTCTTGTACAGCTTGGCCATGTCGTCGATCTTGCCGGTGAACTCGTTGAGGCGGTTCTGCAGGATCTCGTCGGTGATCTCTTCTTCATCGAAGGTGACCACTTCCTTGATCGAGCGGACGTTTTTCTTGAGGTCTTCGCCCAGGGTCAGCAGCTCGCGAATCACGATGGGTGAACGCGAAAGCGCCTTGAGCACGCGGATCTGTCCACGCTCAATGCGCTTGGCGATTTCAACTTCGCCTTCGCGTGTGAGCAGCGGCACAGTTCCCATCTCGCGCAGGTACATGCGGACGGGATCGTTGGTTTTTTCGAGCGCGCCGGGGGTGAGGTCGAGTTCGACGTCCTCCCCTTCTTCCAGTTCTTCAAAGCCCTTCTTGTCGAGTCCCGCGGAAGGCAGCTTGGGGCCTTCGAGAACGTCGATGCCTTGCGTTCCAATTGTAGTCAGCAGATCGTCGAGGTCTTCGGGACTGTGCACGTCATGCGGTATGAGGTCATTGACCTGGTCATACGTGAGATATCCCTTCTCTTTTCCTGTGTCGATCAGCTTTTTGATATCGTCGAACTTATCGTCTAGAGCCAAAAGGTGTCCTCTGAAAACTCAATTTCACTCACGCTGGGTGCGTGTGGTACATTCCGGATAGGTGGGAATTTGGGTCCAGCGGGATTGTGCCAGCTGGCACAAACTTACAGAGTTTAGCACCTCTGGTGCCCCCTGTCTATCGAGCGCCCTCGGTATTCCCTCTCTCCGCGCCTATCCGCAATCTTCTTAAATAGTTAGATGGCGGCCGAAGCTGTTTTGTTTCAAGCAGTTTTCGCGTTTCGGAAGCGCCTATGACGCCCTTTTGCCTTCTTCCGGCTGGCTGGGATCGCGCAGGGCGCGGCTGATGCGCTCCAGTTCGGCCAAAAGCTGCCGCAGACGGTCCTTATCGCCTGCCAAACCCGGTTTCTTGAGCTCGCGCTGAACCTCTTCCTGACGGCGTCGCAGATGGACGCGGCGCAGGGCGCGGACGGCAGCCTCCAGCACCTCGGCGGTCAGGTCCTCTTCTTCTTTCAGCAAGATAGCGGCTAGCATACGGCGGTCAGGCTCGGACGCGGGGATTTGCAGGATGTCTGGAGCCTCCGGACTGGCATTGAGCAGGCATTCGGCTAGTGCTTCGGTTGCCAGACCGAGGTGCAGGCCTTCGTTCAGCAGGACGAACTGGGCCTGGCGGGCTGGATCGAATTCCTCTTCGGCGCCGTCGCGCGTCGAAATATGCTCTTCTGCGGTCTGAATCTGGCGAGCCGAGGCCAAGGCGCGGATTAAGACCTTCTCGGCCTCGGTCACCTGAGCTTCGGCAGGAGCCTTTACCGCCGACGCGGAGCGAGTGCTGGCGGCGTGACGGAGTTCCTGGCGCAGGACGGCGGAGTCGACCTGGAGTTTCTGCGCGATCTCCTGCGCGAGTTCATCGCGCATGATGCGGCTGGGGACGCGCTGGATGTGCGGCAGGAGATAGTTCACTGCCTTGTGTTTGCCTTCGGCGCTACGGATGGGGAACTGCGTGCGGGCGCGCTCGATCAGGTAGTCGAAATATTTCTGCGAGTGGCGCAGGGCCTCGCCGTAAGCGTCCTTGCCTTTGCGGCGGATGTAGAGGTCGGGATCGAATCCCTGCTCGAGGGTGAGGACTTTGATCTGGAATTCTTCTTCGATGAGCAGGCCCAGAGTACGCTCGGTGGCCTTTGCACCTGCGGTGTCGGGATCGAAATTCACGACAACATTCTTGCTGAAGCGGCCGAGCAGCTTGGCTTGCAGCTCGGTGAAGGCGGTGCCGGAGCTGGCGATCACGTTCTGGAATCCGGCGCCGAAGACGGAGATGCAGTCCATCTGGCCTTCGACGAGTATGGCGTAGTCGAACTTCTTGATCCATTCCTTGGCCAGATCCAGATTGAACAGGACTTTGCTCTTCGAGTAGATCGGGGTCTCGGGAGAGTTCAGATATTTTGGCCCGGACTTTTCGTCGGTGGAGAGAGTGCGACCGGTGAAGGCGATTACCTTTCCCGCTTCGCTCGCGATGGGGAACATGACTCGGTTGCGGAATTTGGAGTACATCGCGGCGAGCTTTGAGCTGCGAGCTTCGAGTGCCTCGGCTTCCGGCGGTGAGCCTGAGTCAAAATCCCCGCCCTGTCCGTCGAAAGAACGGACGGACAAGGACGGGGCACCCGTGTCTGGCTGAGGTCTGGGGTCTGAGGTCTGACGGCCGTCGTCCTGCTTCCACGAAAACAGCCCGCTCTCGCGCAATACTTCTTCGCTGAATTCGCTCTTCAGGCGGTCGCGGAGGAGGAAGCCGGAATCGGGGGCGTAGCCGATGCGGAACTTCACGATCATCTCATCGTTCAGGCCGCGGCCGAGCAGATACTCGCGGGCGCGGGCGCCTTCGGGACGGCGCAGACATTCCTGGAAGAAACCCACGGCGCGGTCGTGGACGTCGAGGACTTGTCCCCGCAGACGGGCTTCCTTGGCTTCGCCGGGAGTGGAATAGCTCGCCTTGGGAAGTGGGATGCCCAGCTTTTGCGCGACCATGCGGATGGATTCGGGGAAGCTAATGTTCTCGATCTTCTGAACGAAGCTGAAGACGTCCCCGGACACGCCGCAGCCAAAGCAGTGATAAAACTGGCGCGTGGCGTGGACGGAGAACGACGCTGTCTTCTCGCCGTGGAACGGGCAGAGTCCGGAATAATTCTGAGCGCCGGCCTTCTTCAGCTTGACATAGTCGCCGATGATGCGGACGATATCCGCCTGCTGCTTGACCGTATACGCGAAATCGCCTGGGTTCGCCATTTAGAAACAGAACTCTCCGCAGGAATTGTGAGCTAGAAAGCTGCTGAGTTGAATATAGCGGACGTCAAATGCTGTGGAGAAGCTGTGGGAAACAAGAGTTATCGGTTGAGCGGTATGGAAAAGCAGCCATCGTGGGGCAACTCCGGACATCCATCGGTCTCAGTCGGAGTAGGGCATTCCTGATTCTAACAATGCGAATCAGTTGGTCGCGGAAGATTGCCAGGCCGTTGGCCAACTTTGGCCGCACGTCGCGCATTTGAAGTTCTCGGTCATCTTGTGATGCTTAACCCCGCCTGGGGCTGAAGCCCGATTTCATGGCGATCCGGCTGACGCGGCCCTTGAAGTGCCGCTCTTCCACGCTGTTGTCGCCGACTCAACTCGCAGAGGATTTTGCCGATGAAATGACAGAGGCTCTTGTCTTTGCCATGTCCAACATTGACCAATACGCCGCCTCGGTCGTTGAGGAGTACCATGTCGCCGCCGATACCGAGTCGCCATCGCATCGGGCAGCCGACGAACTGGTCCCACTGATCAAGCAGTGGGGCAAGCAATATCTGCAGGGCATTACGCTCTCGGGGGCCTATGCGAAGAACACTGCGGTCTCGCTCTGTGCCGACGTGGATGTGCTGATCGCGCTCAAGCCCGTACCGGGCAAAGAGATGAAGAACATTTTCTGGAGCCTGTTCGAGTTTCTCTCGGACCATGATGTGCCGGTGCAAACTCGGACCGTTTCGATGCAGGTCAAAGCTCTTGGCATGAAAGTGGACCTGATTCCGGCATGCCGCGAGCGCGGTAGCGGCTGCGTTCTTTTCAACAAGAAGACTGGCGGGGACGTTCACACCGACCTCACGCAGCATGTACATCTGGTGGGGAATTCGGGACAGCAGCAGGAGATCTGCGCGCTGAAAATCTGGCGCGAGCGAAATACACTCGATTTCCCTTCGCTTTATCTGGAGCTGACGGTCTTGAAAGCGCTGGAATCGGAGCCCTATGGCCAGCTGACGCATAACGTTGCTGCGGTGCTGCGGTACATTGGCAACCGCTTCGAGCAGGTTGAGGTGCGCGATCCGGCGAATGATGACAATGTGGTCTCAAACGATCTTTCGGCCAAGGAAAAGAAGGCCATCGCCAAAGCCGCTCGGGACGCGCTGTATGACGAGAACTGGAAGAAGATCCTGTGGTGACGGAGAGGAGATAATCTACGTCTCTACTTCTGCTATCGGGGTTTATGGCGCTGACGGCAGAGACGTTGCAAGCAACGTCTCTACGAAGCGATCGGGTTAGACGCTGAGTTCTACTAAGGTGGCGCCTCCCCCGCCTTCGTTCTGAGGGGCCTCGGTCACTGACGCGACGTGGGGGTGCTGTTGCAGCATCTGGCGGAGGGCTTTGCGGAGGATGCCCATACCGCTGCCATGGACAACGCGGACGCGGGGCAGCCCGGCCAGGAAGGCGCGGTCCACGAACTTTTCCACCTCGCGGCTCGCAATGTCGACGGTCTGGCCGATGACGTTGATTTCCATCGGCATGTTGGCGCCCTCACTCTCGAGCTGCACTGAGATGCCTCGAGATCGCGCCGCTGTCACTGGGGTCTCGACTGCGCGCACACTCGACAGAACTTCGGCGATGTCATCGCGGGCGATCTTCATTTTCATGGCGCCCATCTCGACTTCGAAGTGCGCGTCGTCAATCTTGCGGGCGATTCGGGCGGTGCGTCCGGTGGATTTCAGCTTGACGGTGTCACCCTCGAGCACGTGCTTGACGACCTGCGGCTGGGCGTGGGGATCGCCCTGATCCGCGCCGGTGGAGTGCGCTACGACCGTCGAGTCGAACTGCTCGCGAAATTCGCGGCGCAGCTTGGCAATGCGACGCTCGGCGTCTTTGGAAAGCCTTTGTGCAGCCGCGCGATCCTGAATGGCGTTGACCGCTTCGCGCGCATGATATTCGAAGTCGCGCAGCACGCTCTCGAGTTTCTTCTCCATCTCGCGGACCTTGGCCTGCTGGTCTTTGCGGCCTTCTGTTTCTAAGCGCTTCTTTTCCCGCTCCAGTTCCTCTTCGCGCGTTTTCAGGCGCAGTCGTTCGCCTTCGGCGTTGCGCAGTTCGGCGTGAAGCTTATCGAGAAACTGGCCAACGTCGCGGGCTTGCGTGCCGAGACGGGCACGCGCAGTCTCGATGATGGACGGATTCAATCCGAGCCGCTGCGCGATGTTGATACCCGCGGACGCGCCGGGCACTCCGACTTTCAGTTCGTAAGTGGGCTGCAGCGTTCGCTCATCAAATCCGACGGAGGCGTTAAGCACGCCCGACGTGTTCGCCCCGTAGACCTTCAGCGAGGTGTGATGCGTCGAGATGATGGTCATCGACCCAACGTGTCCAAAGTGGCTGGCGATGGCGACTGCCAGAGCAGCGCCTTCTTCGGGATCGGTGGCGGAGCCCAGTTCATCAAGCAACACCAGCGAGTGCGCAGTCGCCGTGCGCGAGATGAAGTCGATGTTGGTGACGTGCGCGGAGAACGTGGAGAGATTCTGCTCGATGGATTGGTAGTCGCCGATGTCGGCCAGCACCGCGTCGAAGACCGGAAGCTCGGCGCGATCGGCGGGGACGGGCAGGCCAGATTGAGCCATCAGAGCCAGGAGGCCGGCCGTTTTCAGGGTGACGGTTTTGCCTCCGGTATTTGGGCCGGTGATGATTAGTTGGCGGCGGGCGCCCTCTAGCTCGATGCTTACTGGAACTACGGAGTGGCCCTTTCCTTTTAGATTGCGTTCGAGCAGTGGGTGGCGGGCGTTGTGGAGAAGGAGGCTCGCTTCGCTCGCTGGACAGCCGAGGCGGCTGTCCCTACGTGTTTCATTTTCAGCACCGGCTTTCTCAAGACCGCTTAGTTTGACTGGGACGCAGTTGTAGTCTTCGGCGAATCTGGCTTTGGCGAATTGCAGTTCCAGCTCTGAGAGGACCTCGACGGCGGCAAGGATTGGCTCGGCTTGCGCGCCGATTTGCTGCGTCATTTCGATGAGGATGCGGTGAATCTCCGCCAGTTCCTCTTCCAGGAGGCGCACAAGTTCGTTATTTTGTTCGATCGTCTCGAGAGGCTCGACGAATACTGTTTGACCGCTGGAGCTGGCGCCGTGGACTACTCCTTGCACGCGGCGCTTCTGCTCGACTTTGACAGGAATGACGAAGCGTTCGCCGCGGATGGTAATGAGTTCGTCTTGCACCGTTCCGCCTTCGGCGAGGCGGCGGAGGTATCCCTGCAACGACTGCTGAATGGCGCGGCGTTGCTTTTCAATCTCACGACGGATGTGGGCAAGCTCGGGCGAGGCTTTGTCTTCGAGCGTTCCGTCCGGCTGGATCTTGTTACGGAAGGAACGAAGGAATTCGCCAAAGTCGGCGATTCGCGCGGAGAGCGAGCGAACCTCCGCCCATTCCGAGCGCATGGCCGCGGGCGGGTGCAGCGAAATTTCGCGCCACTCTGCGACGCGATCGACAACCAGGATGACATCGCGAATCTCGATGGTTTCCAGGGCCGCGCCAGCGATGCGCGCCTTCTCGACCAGCGAACTGATGTCGGTGAGGGCGGAAAAATCGAAACGTCCACCGACGCGGCGGAACTCGCGGATTTCGGTCGCTAGAGCCTGTTGTGTCTGGATCCACGCCGCATCGGTCGAAGGGGCCAATGCTGCCACCCGGGCCTGGCCGAGCGGGGACGAGCAGTATCCGCGGAGGAGTTCGCGAAGGGGGTCGAACTCGAGCACGCGCGCGGAGTTATGGAGGAGTTCGTTCGACACAGCAGTTTTATGTTACAGCAGGCGCGGCGCGCGAGGGGCTTTCGGCCCATGGATGAGGGCGGCTCGCTTCGCATCGCATGACAGCCGAAGGCGGCTGTCTCCACAGGAACTCTCTCTTCCACTCGGACAGCCGAGGCGGCTGTCGCTCCGTGGTTCTTTTAGCCGGCGGCGACGGCGGTTTGGGCTACGACCTCGGTGACTGCGGGCAGCTTTAGGACAAACAGTGCCCCACCTTCGGCCTTGTTGCGACAGGTGATCTGTCCGCCATGGTCCTGAACGACGCCATAGACAGCGCTCAGGCCGAGCCCCGTACCCTTGCCCACTGGCTTCGTCGTGTAGAACGGATCGAAGACGCGCTGTGGATCGCGAAGACCCGGCCCAGTGTCAGAGAATTGGAGGACCACGTCGCCCTCCTGGCGTTGCGCGGAGATCTCGAGCATCCCACCGCCAGCTTCACTCATCGCGTCCATTGCGTTTTCGATGATCTCGACGCAAGCCTGGAAGAGTTGGTTAGGATTGCCGCGTACGGGAGGAAAATGCTCCCCGATGGATATCTGCAACTTGACCTTGCTCGACTGGCGCCTGGGTTCCATCAACTGAGCCGCACGATTGAGGAGCAGGGCGAGATCGACAACAATTTTTTCGCCGGGCGCCTGCCGCGCAAAGCTGAGGAGATTGGCTACGAGATCACGTGTACGCCGGGCCTGATTCACGATCTTGCGCAGCAAAGCGTTCTGCTCGTCGGTGAGTTTCTCTTTGGACCAGAGCTGCTCCGAGTAGCTCATGACGGCGGTTAGAGGATGGTCGATTTCATGGGCAGCGCCGGCAATCAGGTTACCGAGAGACGCGAGCTTTTCTTTCTGTACGAGCTGGTTCTGGAGCTGCATCTGGCTTTGGTACGCACGGCGCGACTCACGAAGCAGGGACATGAGCGTCTGGTCCTGGAGATACTGACGAAGGAATACGAAAGATCCCAGGAGCAACATGGCACCAAGGACGGCGAAGATACGGAAGGTCCTCGAGGCGGCCGGAGAGTGATCGAAAAGGACGGTCCACGACCCGAGAACAGGTAGAGACAGGATAGCCAGCATGGCAAGCTGCGGGACGAGGTTCTTCCAGCGGCGGTCAGGATTCAACTCGACAGACTTCAAATCCCACTGGCGGGACGAGATGGCGGCAGCGGTGATCCAAGCTACAGTTCCGACAAGAGCAATGTCGTAGACACTGCCCGAGTAATAAGTGCTGTTTGCTGAGGCACGGTCGAGAAGCTGCGAGTTCAAACCGTACACTACCGACGCTGCCAGGAGGTGCAGGTAAAGCCGACGCCAACCTCCGGAACTGGTCACGCTGGCCAGAACAAGAACGCCCACGAGCACGGCGTTTTCAACTCCGTAGAGCCCGTCGTAGAAGATGTTGTATTTACCGACGTCGGCCACAACGTACTGGTGGGGAAAAACGATGAAGGCATAAAGAAAGACCCACCATCCACACAGCATCAGGAAGTTGAGAAGACTGAGTAACATCTTCTCGCGCTGGGCGAGGAGGTCCGGGCGCCACGCAACGGCGGCAATCATCGGCACGGTGTGGAAGAACAGGATGATGTCAAAGAGAAAAGGATCGGGAATCGGACGGTGAAGGACGATTTCCCAAATAGACCAGGCGAACTGATTGATCGTCCACAATAGAAATGCGAAGACCGTGAGCGCCCAGAAGCTACGCTCCTTGCGGGGGCGTGCCAGAGCGTTGGCGGAACAGACCCAGAGCGCAACGAGCATTAGGGCTAAGCCGATGAGATCGGCGAACGCGGTGAGAGCGGGGCTGGGTCCGCGGGCAGTGAAACACACCGCAGCAAAGGCCAGAGTGATTCCGGCCGCTGCGAAGAACCAGCGGTGACGTCGAACAAGACCCATTCTGGTTCATTCTATGGGAGTTAATTACGGAAACCGAGGACCGTTGGGAATGAAGGTGGTTACTTTGGTCATATTTGAGTTGGTAGTTGTCACCTAGCCTGGCGCTCTTCAGGGGCTGAAGCCCGCGTTATTTCGGGCTTTGACGGCGTGGCTAAAGCCGCGCCCTTTCAAAAACAAGAAAGCGGGGGGAATGGTCTAAAATCAACAGAGGGAAGCGAGGAATCCTCCCCTAAGGTGACTTGCCATGGCCTTTCCAGTTACACGCCTTCGCCGCTTACGTCGCACATCAGAACTGCGAAACATGGTCGTTGAGACCCGACTGACTCCGGATGCGTTCGTTTATCCGATGTTCGTATGCCCGGGGGAAGGGGTGCGCAAGGAAGTGCGGTCGATGCCGGGAGTATTCAATCTGTCGGTGGATGAGGCGGTCAAAGAGGCGCGGGAGGTGCATTCCTTGGGAGTACCTTCCGTTATTTTGTTTGGACTGCCAGATAAGAAAGATGAAGTGGCGACGGGCGCATGGGCGGACGACGGGATCGTTCAGCAGGCGACGCGGGCGATCAAGCGGGAAGTGCCGGGCCTGGTTTTGATGGGAGATGTTTGCTTGTGCGAGTACATGTCGCACGGACATTGTGGGATTGTGAAGGCTGCGCCACGGTCGCTGGGGGCGGCGGCGCGAGATGAGATGAACAAAGTTCGCACCGTTGCCGTGCGAAGCCGCGAGGAGAAAGAGGAGGCGATGGAGGAGTTCGCATCCATTGTCGCCGACCGGGCGCTGGGCGAATATGAAATCGTGAACGACGCATCGCTGGAGCTGCTGGCGCGGACCTCGGTTTCATTGGCCAAGGCTGGCATCGATATCATCGCTCCCTCTGACATGATGGACGGGCGAGTGGCAGCGATCCGGAGCGCGCTCGATGAAGCCGGGTTCATCAATACGCCGATTCTTTCCTATGCCGCCAAGTTTGCTTCGGGATTTTACGGGCCATTCCGCGAGGCGGCGGATTCTGCGCCTCAGTTTGGAGACCGGCGGTCTTATCAGATGGACGGGGCGAATGTGCGGGAGGCGATGCGGGAGATCGAGGCCGATATTGAAGAAGGCGCGGACATGATCATGGTGAAGCCAGCGATGCCGTATCTGGATGTGATCGCGGCGGCACGTGAGCGGTTCGATCTGCCGCTGGCGGCGTACCAGGTTTCGGGCGAATACGCGATGATTGAGGCGGCCGCGCGCAATGGATGGATCGAGCGCGAACGAGTGATGATGGAATCGCTGCTCAGCATTCGGCGTGCGGGGGCGAGCATTATTTTGACGTACTTCGCGAAGGATGCGGCTAGGGTTTTGGGTTAGATTGCAAAAGCGATCCGCAAGAAATGATTTCTCTAGCAGTTTCTGTTTCTGGGCTAAAGAGTGCCGTGAGAACTCCTCTTTCGCCCCGTTGGGGCTGGATCATTTCCCACTTGTACCCACGGCTTACGCCGTGGGCTGTATTTTTCGCCGCTTCGCGGCTAGAAACCTCTGGCCTTGCTCCACCTAAATCTGCAAAACGAGCTCTTACGCACACACTTTTAAGCCTCTATGAAGCGCCGCTTTTCCACGACCTTGCCATCGTGGCTGGTCGACAGTCGATTCGACTCAGGCGAATGTTAACGCGGGCTTTGTCCGCGGGACGGACGAAGGCGGCTGTCCCTACACGTGCGCTTGGCGCTTCGCCTTTGCGCAACAGCCGAGGCGGCTGTCCCTACGTGAGCGTTGATGCCAGTCGGTTAGTCTTTGCTGGGTTTTTTTGGCGTCAGGTCGCAGGCTTTGCGGACCTGCTCAACGTCCAGACCGTCCGGCTGAAATTCGGCGATCTGGCGGCCGCTGCGGGTAGGGATGGCGACGTTGAAGACGTGCGCCTGCATCACGCCACGAGCGGTGCCTTTGTCCACGGAGAGGAAGCGGCCTCTTGCTTCCCAGTTCCAGCCTTTGAAGTAGTGGACGTCGTCGACACGGACTTCCGCTTCCAATTGCGGCTGTCCCCAGAATCCCGGACGATTAGGTGGGACTTTTACGGCAGGGTTGAAGCTCGCCAGCTTATATTTCCCGTTTTCACAAACCAGCTCGACCCTGGGCTTGTAGTCGGGGTCTTCGCGGAAGTAATTCTCGGCGAGGAGTTCGAAGCGTACGCGCTTGGCGCCAGTCATTTTGTCTTCGCCTTGAAACATCATCCATTTGCCGCCGGCGCTGACGCCATCTTTTTCATTTGGATAGGGGCTCAAGGAGCCGCCCTGCGCGAAAGCCAACGCTCCACCGAGAAGAACAACGCCGGCCAGAATTGCTTTATAAGAAGTGCACGATCCGTTCACGGTGCCTCCAGACAGATATCCGTATTACCTAGAACCCGTGTAGCGGTGGAAAAGTTGCGCGAAAAGGTACGGGCTTCCCAACCGGCCTGAATCCACCTTGTCCCGTGGATTAGATGCGGCGCTGAAGCGCTGAGCTTCCACGGCCTTACACGGTGATTGTGGCCCTTTGAGAATCGATTCGAACCCATGCGGCCTGCACGCGGGCGTTGCCCGCGGGATGGAGGAAGGCGTCCGCCCCTACACTAATTCAGTGGGTGTTGATTTTGAGGACCAGGGAAACCTGGGAGCGGTCGTCAAACTGGCTCACAGATTTGGTGTCGCTCTTGTGGCCGTTGAACTGGGCATAGACTTCGTAATCAACTGCGCTGGCGAGCGCTGGGAAGCGGAAGGCTCCATCCTTGCCGACGATGTAGGTTTTAACAGCGCGGGTGCGCGTATTCGTCACATAGACGACGGCGTCCGGTAAAGGATTGTCGTCACCGTCGAGGACCTTGCCGAACAGTAACTTGCCGACAGGCTTATCCCCCTTCTTGTCGGGGGAGGCACAAAGTGTGGCACAAAAAGAAACGAGAACCAGACAGCAGACAGTAGCAGCCTTCATCACGGAGTAGTGGTGATTCATGCTGTGATTATTGTCTCACGGACGGAGGGGGATGAGCCCTCAAGACCACACGCGGGCTTGACGGCGCTTCCACCAGACGGCCGGCGGGACTAAAGCTTCCGAGCAACCAAGGCATCGACATCGTTCCATTTGCCAGTGAGACTCTGTTCATCTGCACCCATCGTGAAGTCTTCGACCGTCCCGGTCCCAGTCCAACAGATGAGGAACGTCGAAGTCAGCCGGCCGAAATAATAGCCGGAATCCTTGGTGAAGGGCCGAGCTGTGCTGGTAGGCCGGGATTTCGTGTACCAGACGCGCCCGCGTTCGAAGAAGTAAAAGTATGAGTCACTGCGCCAGGTGACTTCCCACCAGCCGCTGAGCTTGGAGTCCTGCGGATTTATCGGATCGTCATGACCAAAGTGAATGAGGGTGTAGGTAAAATTTTCGTCCTTGTGTGGCGCATCCCAGCTCTCATCAAAGCGAGATTTCGTATGACAGGAGATAGTCGAATCGGACACGAAGATCGCGCTGTGCACGTAGCCGCCCCCCAATTCGCCTCCTGGAGGAGCGATATAGAGAATGACATCTCCTTTTTTCATTACACCTTTATCGACAATTCTCTTCGCGCGGTCTGCGGGGATCTCGCTGCCCACGGTCTTGGAGAACGACAAATTACGCAGGAAAGAGTTCACGAAGGGTACCCAATCGGTCCGCAGATCTCGAATTCCCCCGGCGGTAAGGCAATTGGAGAGAAAGTGAGCGCAGTCCCCTAAACCATCCCACCCCTGAAACATCGTGGTAGCGCCTCCCGGGCCAACGAATGTCGCTGCCTCAAATTCATTGACCGGAAAGCCACGGGCATCGGGATGTGTGAAGGGCTGGAGTTTCACCGACCATGCAGCGGGCGGAGTGAGCCCCATCTCGCGCTTCTTCGCTTCGACCGAGATTGAAGGGGCGCCAATGATGGAAATGACGCCATCATGACAGTGGTTTGCCAGTGAGTGCGGGCGTAATCTACAGCTGCATTGCGATCGTATGGCATCGCGATTCCTCCCGTCCGCTTCCCTAACAGCGGCTAGTGAAGAAGGACTCTGTTTTTAGACTTATTTCCCAGAAATGCCAGGGTGTGAATTCTACCTCAAGAAAGGGATGGACTAGTAGGCCAGATGAAGGCCGACGTCTTGACGTTCGTCATTGTACACGTGCACCGTAACTTCGTGAACCAGGTGGACGGGCTTGCCATTGGCAGGTTTTAGGCCCTTCAAATCAGCGGAGAGAATGTAGTCTGCCTCGCCGGCGGGAACGCGCTGGGCAAACTCTCCCATGTGATCGGAGTAGAGCTGCCAACGCACTTTGTTCGGCTTATCGCTGCCTTTGCGAATTCTCACCGGAATGCCGTACACCGGCCGGTCATCGGGTCCCCACACGGTTCCGGCGATCAGTGCGTAGGGCTTTCCTCGAGATTTTTGTGCGGTGAGCAGGCCACTCTGAGAACCGAGGGCTGGCAAGAGAAACAATGCGGCAATTCCAATTACGAACAGCTTGCGGGATAACCGTACACACCGAAGGTTAGGAGTAGTCACCGTCTTCGGTCTCCTCCTCCTCGTCGTCGTCATCCTCTTCGTACCCTTCTTCGACGGCTTTCAACTCGAGCGGACTTACCGTAACGACCTCGAAGTCGGTGCCGCATTCAGGGCAAGAGATGACTTCGCCCTCGTCGACTTCCTCCTCGTCGAAGTCAAGATTGTTTTCGCATTCCGGACAAAGCACCATACGGCCTCCCTTGCCTATTAGAGCCTCCTGATAATATTTAGATTCTCCCCGCCGGTTGGTCAAGTGGGGGCGGACTGTGGAGCGAGAATTTTCCGACGCGGCCTGGCGCGTGTCTACTGGTATTTCCGGATGAACTTCTAATTGCCATGAATCAACGAAACCGCAAAAAGACGATGGACAGGCTTGTTTTGATTGCTTTGGCGAGCTTGATGACACAAGTCAGCGGGGCACAGGATGCTCCGAAATTGGTGCAAGATGCGCAGATTGCCGCCGCCTTGCAGCAGATTTCTGCGCAACGCGTCCAAGCCGACATTGACAAGTTGGTGAGCTTTGGGACGCGGCTGACTTTGTCGGCGCAGGATCCCTCGGCGATTGCTGCAGGACGCGGCATCGGAGCAGCGCGGGATTGGATCAAGGCGGAGTTCGAGCGGTATTCGAAAGATTGCGGTGGATGCCTTGAGGTGAAGGCCGACAGCTTTACCGAACCACCAGCGGACCGCATTCCCGCGGCAACCGAAATCACCAATGTTTATGCGGTGCTGAAGGGGACCGATCCGGCGCAGGCCAAACGCGTCGTGCTGGTGACTGGGCACTACGATTCGCGAAACAGCGACACGCTGGATGTAAAAGGCGACGCTCCGGGAGCGAACGATGACGCCAGCGGAACAGCGGTGAGCCTGGAGTGTGCGCGCGCGCTGAGCAGGATGAAGTTCCGGGCGACGATTGTTTTTCTCGCGGTCGCGGGCGAGGAGCAGGGGCTCAATGGGAGCCGCCATTTCGCTAAGATGGCAAAGGAGCAGGGATGGGACCTGGAAGCCGTTCTCAATAACGACATCGTTGGGGGAGACAAGAGCGCGGAGCAGGATCATTCGGTCGTACGCGTGTTTTCCGAGGGCCTGCCGATTGCGGCAACAGAGCAGGACGTGCGGCGGATTCGCGGGCTGGGTGGTGAGAGTGACTCGGGATCGCGGCAGGTGGCGCGGTACATCGCCGAAATGGGGCGGACGTATGACGGCGGGGTGAAGCCGATGCTGGTGTTCCGGCTGGACCGATATCTGCGCGGTGGGGATCATTCCGCGTTCAACCAACAGGGATTTTCGGCGGTCCGACTGACGGAGTTCCGCGAGGACTTTCATCATCAGCACCAGAATGTGCGGGATGAGAATGGGATCGAATACGGCGATCTGCCGAAGTTTGTGGATTACGAGTACGTGGCGCATGTGGCGCGGCTGAATGCTGCGACGCTGGCATCATTGGCGGCGGCGCCGGCTCCTCCGCGGAATGTGCACATCCTGACCAAAGACTTGGAGAACGATTCGACACTGACGTGGGATGATTCTCCCGGGGCCGCTGGGTATGAGGTGCTGTGGCGGGCGACAACCAGTCCTGAGTGGGAGCATGCGCAGAGTTTTGGAAACGCGACGCGGGCGACGTTGAAGCTTTCGAAAGACAATGTGATTTTCGGGGTGCAAAGTATGGACGCGACGGGGAATCGGAGTTTGGCGGTGGCGCCGACGCCGGAACGGTAACATCAACCGGCGAGCCTGTCAGATTCTCTCCGTGTCAGAAACGGAAGACTACGCCGGTGGAGATCCGGAAATCGGCGTGGCTCGGCCCAAGCACATTGTTGTTGTTGTGGATGTAGTCTGCCTCGAACGCCTGGACGCCAACGTGCCGGCTGAACCAATAGTCGGCACCACCGCCCGCCGCCAGCGCAAAGGACGTACAGGAGATGGCGCCAGGGCTTGAACTTGAAAACGTCATCCCTCCAAAGAGAACATGCCCATAGAAACGCGCTTTCCCGCGGTCGATAAAAACACGGGGACCACCCATATAGGAGTAGATCTTGCTTGTGCCGATCCGTAGTCGCCACTGAAACCGCCCCCGAAGTCTGCTTCGAGGCCCAAGTGAGGCGCGACTTTACCCATCACGGAAGCATCCCATCCGTTGTACTTATTGAGTGTTGACGGGCCGCTGTAGCGCTGGAAGACGGAATAACCCACGAGGGAATACCCGCCGAAAACTTCGACACGGCTATTGTCCTGGGCAGCTGTATGGATCGAGAACAGCACGACCAAGAGTAAAAGCAGAACTTTTCCTCTCAAGGTTGACTCCCTGCGGTTGAATTTTGCGGCTGGCCCGGAGTTCCGGAAAAGCTAGATCACGAGTCTAAGGGGGGCTTTGGATCGCCGGCAATATCCGATCGGCCCCGCTAAGCTCAGAATCGCTCCGTGGCCGAGGGGGTTGCCCAACGGTCATAGTATTGTGAGTAGAATAGGAGCGGAGGAAGCGTGGTGCGTCGAACCGGGGAACCAATGACGTTGAGCCTGCCGCCGTTCACACGGGCGGTGACATGGCTGATCGGAATCAATACGGGCGTATTCCTGTTGATGGGGCTTCTTTCCTGGGTTCGTATTCCAATCGGCCCGTACATCAAGTATTACTGCGAGCTGGTTCCTACTGATGTCGTTCAACATGGCCGCCTCTGGCAGATAGTGACTTATGGCTTCCTGCACGAGGGCTTCGGGCACTGGTTCTGGAACATGATCGGTCTGTGGATGTTCGGGTCTGCCATTGAGAGTGCGTGGGGCACACGGCGGTTCCTGGAACTTTATTTCATTGGACTGATTGGCGCTGCGATCACGACAATTGCGCTCTCCTTTGCGCACATCCTTGGTAACCCTGAGACAGCCACGGTAGGGGCCTCGGGTGGCATATATGCGATTCTGATCGCGTTCGGGATTCTATTTGCGGAAAACGAGATCATGATGATTCCTTTTCCGCTCGCCATCAAAGCAAAATACTTTGTGGGAATCCTGATCGTCGTGACCCTCGTATTGGCCATCAGTGGGGGTGGAAACGTTGCTTACGTGGCGCACCTTGGCGGATTGCTGTTCGGCTGGCTATACGTGCGGCGCGGGCCGAAACCGGCGCTGGTGAATGTCGGGGTATCGGAACGCTATTACGGGTTGCGCAATTCGTACTATCGCTGGAAGCGGCGGCGGGCAGCGAAGAAGTTTGAAGTCTACATGTCGAAGCACGACCGCCAGGTCCACTTCGACGAGCACGGGAATTACATTCCGCCGGATGACGAGACGCCGAAGGGGAGCGGCGGAGGGAAGTCAGGATGGGTGAACTGACGACTTCCCGTCAGGCAGACGCTCGCTAGCGCTTGCAAAATCTTCTGTAGAGAAGTAGCTTGCTACGTCTCTGCTCACAGCATTTCGAATCGTGGTAAGAGAGACGTTGCAAGCAACGTCTCTACGAGAGCAGTGCGGTGAACTCTGCCAGAATCTGCTTTGGCAGTTCTTCCTTCTTTCCCTTAAATCCCAGGTCGTGACCGGCGCCTTCGACGGTGAGCAGGTTTGTTTTGGCCGGGATCATCTTTATCGCGCGCCTGATTTCTTCAACCGAGCCGAAGGGATCGCGCGTGCCATGGACGAACAGCGTCGGCGTGCGAAGGTCGGGGAGGTGCTGCGTGCGCTGCTGTTCGGGCTTGCGCGGCGGATGGAGCGGGTAGGACAGCAGCAGTAGACCGGCAACCAAGTCTGGTTCTTCGGCGCAGAGCATGCTGGATTGGCGTCCGCCGTAGGAATGTCCGCCGAGAAAAATACGGGCCTCTTTGTGCTTGTCCGGGGTAAGGTCCCCACTTCTGCCAAAGTCAGGGAGAAGCGGGGCACCCAAACTATTTTTCAGCGCAGTGATTGCGTTCTTCAGGCCGGCGCGGTCGCAGGCGGCGTCTCCGGGGCCGGGCGGGCCGAAGGATCTCGCCTGGCGGTAGGGGAGGTTGCAGCGGAGCACGGTATAGCCGGCGCTGGCGAATGTGTCGGCCAGCGCGCGTAGCAGCGGGGCTTGGGCGTTGCCTCCGGCACCGTGGGTCAGGACCAGAGCTTCGCCGTTGTGAGTTTCGGGGACGTGCAGAAATCCGCGGATGGGCGGTTCGACCGTGGAGTCAGCGAATTCGCGGATAGACATCTGGGGCAAGAGGTCATTTTATACTGCGTTTATGCGAGGATTTTCTGGCTTCCTGTTCGAGGTAACTGCTTCCGGCACTGTTCGCGAGTTTATTCGGGTTTTCGGTCTTCGTTGCCATCCGCAAAGCTCGGCGGGAGCGCAGTCCAGCCGTGGAATTGCCTCGACCCCGTACCATAGCATCCGGAAAAGGACTCATCGGAGCGATGGCAGTGTTGATCTGGGTCGTGCTGATGCTAGGCGTCACGTACACGCACTTGCGCATTCACTATGACCTCTGGGCGCTCCAATCCGAGAATGTGCGCGAAATCCAAATCGGGGAACAGCGCTTTGGCGATCAGGCTTCGATAATCCGAATTGTTAACGCCCTGAAGTCGAGCGAATGGTATTCAATCAATCACGGCGGCTGGGGCGATGAAACTGCAATGATCGTCCGCTTCACGTCAGGCACGGAATGGCAGATGAGAGCCGGGTATCATTTCATTCAACATGGAGCTGTAATTCTGCGATCCAGCGGCCCTCACGGTAGCGGCTGGGCTCTCGGTGAAGTATTTTCAACCGCTCTTCCCGAGGCCTTGGATCAGCTAAGAGTGCCGCTTTCACACTGCGACACCGCGCACGGTCATCCGTGCCGACCCGGATCGACTACAGATGTACCATGAGGTCGTAGGGACTCTTTTCGCGAATACGGGATCACTCTCCTTAAGGTTGGTGAGACGGCTTCCAGCTATTTCGCCTGGTCCATCGCCACTTCTGTCAGCGTTTCGTACACCTTCACGATTTGGATCTCGTTGCCCAACTTGGCCCAGCAGCGGAGCATTTCGGGATCTTCTTGCGCGTTGCGGCGGGCGTCTTCTGACTTCCAGTAACGGAAGAAGACGTAGTGATGTTCCCGGTCGCGGTAGAGCAGGTCGCGACCGTAGCCTTTTCTGGCGACGATGGATGTGAGTTCGTAGAAGGTTTCTAACGCGGCGGCTTCGTGCTCGGGGATAGGTTCCCAGATGGCTACCGAGAGAATCTCTTGTGCCATAAAGGGGAATTATATCTCGCCGGAGGGGGCCGGGAGCTTCGCTCGACCGGACAGCCGAGGGCGGCTGTCCCCACATCAGTTCTTCCGCGAGGCCTTATTCTTGTGCGGTCCCTTTGGATGGACGATATTTTCGGCTTCCTGTTCGGTGACGATGTGGAGGCGCATGAGGTTCGTGGAGCCGGAGGCCTGGCGGGTGCCGGCGACTACGCCCAGCACGTCTTTCGGTTGGAGCACACCGCGGCGGACCAGTGCCTGCTCGGCCATGATGACCATCTGCTCGGCGGAGCGGGCCTGGCGGCAGCGCACGGGGTGGACGCCCCAGTAGAGATTCATGCGGTGGACGACCGGCTCGGCGTGGGTGAAGGCGTAGATCGGGGCGGGCGGACGGTACTTCGAGATCATGCGGGCGGTGTTGCCGGTTTCAGTGAAGATGGCAATGGCGCCCATGGGGAGATCCTCGGCCGCGTGGGCGATGGACTCGCAGATGGTTTCGGCGACGGAGAGTCCGCGGCGCTCGCGGCGGCGGCGGCCCGGACCGAGGTCGGAGACGTTGCATTCGGCTTCGACCACGATGCGCGACATGATCTCAACCGATTCGCGCGGATACTTTCCGCTGGCGGTTTCAGCGGAGAGCATGACAGCATCGGTGCCATCAAAAACGGCGTTGGCTACGTCGCTGGCTTCGGCGCGTGTGGGACGCGGGTTTTCGATCATCGACTCGAGCATCTGGGTGGCGGTGATGACGGGCTTGCGCCAGGCCGCGGCGCGGCGGATCACGTGCTTCTGGATCACTGGAACTTTTTCGGGCGCCATCTCGACGCCGAGATCGCCGCGCGCGACCATGACTCCGTCGGCGGCTTCGAGGATTTCTTCCAGATGATCGATGGCTTGCGGCTTTTCGAGTTTGGCAATGACCGGGACATCGCTCTTGTGCGAGGCTATGATTCGCTTGACTGCGGTGACATCGGCGGCGGTGCGGACGAAGGAGAGAGCAACGGCATCGACTCCGTGCCTGAGGCCAAACTCCAAGTCCTTGCGATCTTTGGAAGTCATGGCCGGAATAGAGAGGGCAACGCCCGGGAGATTGATACCTTTGTGTTCTCCGAGCAGGCCGCCATTGATGACATCGCAGAGGATGTTTCTGCCCCGGATGGAGCGGACACGGAGTTCGATCAGGCCATCGCTGAGCAGGATCCGCGCACCGGCGGTGAGTTCGGGGGCTAGGTCGGGGAAGGTTGTGGAGATGCGGGTCGAATTTCCGGCGACTTCGTCGGGTGTGATGGTGACGATCGAGCCGGTTTTCAGAAAGACGGGCTTGCGCTGCTCCAGCAGTCCGGTGCGTATCTTGGGACCCTGCAAGTCCTGGAGGATGCAGACGGTGCGTCCCTCGCGCTGGGCGGCGCGGCGCAGGCGCTGTATGTTGTGGGCGTGATCTTCGTGCGTGCCGTGGGAGAAGTTCAAGCGAGCGATGTCCATGCCGAGGCGGAGCAGGTCGCGCATGGCGGCTTCGGTAGAGCACGCAGGACCGATGGTGCAGATGATTTTGGCACGACGGGATGGCCTGCCATTCGGCGGGATAGGGCTCTCCTCGGGATTTGAGTGGCTAGGTTTCAATATTGTCCTCGGCGGGGAATTTCGCGGGAAATGCGCCCACAGGGGCTAAAGCCCGGCCTTCTAATAAACACCTTAACGCGGCCCTAAAGCGCCGCTCTTCCACGGCGCGTCATGCTGATTTACAAACGTATTTCAGAAACGTGTTTACGCCTTGGCACTGTTGATTGCGGTCAATTCTTTCCCCAGCATGGCCCGAGGAAATAGTAGCGCATTGAACTCGGCGCCGACCAGCACCACCAGGGATATTAGGTACATCCAGACGAGCAAGGCCATGCCCACACCGAGCGATCCGTAGATGGTGGTGAAGTCTCCGAAATGCTGCAGGTAATAGCGGAAGCCAACCGTCACCGTGAACCAGACGAAGGTAGCAAAGAATGCGCCGGGAATGACACTGTGCCATGGCTGCGTCCGGGGGACCGCGTTGTGATAAATGAGAGCGATGACGGAGATGGCGGTCAGAGTGGCGATGATCCAGCGAATGATTCCCCAGAGCAAGAGCACGTAAGGGCTGAAATCGGCATCGATGTACGGAAGGAGCCGGGTTTCAAACTTGCTGCCCACGGCGACGAGCAATGTGGAGAATGTCATGGGGATGAGTGCGAAGATCACGAGCATAAAAGCGATCAGGCGTTCCTTGATCAGTCCCCAGCTCTTGGGCAGTTCGTAGCAGCGGCGGAAACCCTCCATCCAGGAGATCATCACGCCGGAGGCCGTCCACAAGGTAATAATCGAAGTCGTGAAGAGAAATCCGAAGGGATGCTTTGGTGCTCCTCTCAGATAGTCCAGAACTACTCCAGATTTGTCGCCCACGGGAAGAATGCTGCCTAACGCGTAAGAAATCTCACGTAGGTAAGGCGCGCCTTTACGCCAATTGGCCAGCACCGAACCTAGAATGACCAAGGCCGGGAAGAAGGTGAGGATGGAGGAGTATGCGGATGCCTTGGCAATTGCAAAGGCATCATGGACAAAGGCGTTGCCGAACGATATCCCGAGAAGCCGTAGTAAGCGCCACATACGCTGACTTAGCTTAGGGCCTGAGGGCACCACGCGCAAAGAAGGAAGTGCAGTGGGTTCCTGAATGCGCACTCGCTGGGGGGTAGCGTGCATTTGTTTTGGATGAGTATGAAAGCGGGCCCGGAGACCCTAGAGTTGGGACTCCGGACCCTTAGTTCATTCACCTTACTCGGCTGCGGGCAGTTCCGCACCCAATTCTTCGTTCTCGCCCTCGTGACGCATCATCTCGAGAGCGCGCTCAGCTTCTTCGTACGCAGCCGAGACTTCGGCCTGTACCTTGGCGGCAGCCTCTTCCATCTCTGGCGAGAGGCGTACGTTGCGGTAGTATTCCATGCCGGTTCCGGCAGGGATGAGGCGTCCGACAATGACGTTCTCTTTCAGGCCGCGCAGGTGATCGACCTTGCCGTTGATGCTGGCTTCGGTGAGCACGCGCGTGGTCTCCTGGAACGACGCGGCGGAGATGAAGGAGTCGGTTGAGAGCGAAGCCTTCGTGATGCCGAGGAGCAGCGGCCGACCCGTGGCCGGCTTGCCGCCCTGCGCAATCACGCGCTCGTTCTCTTCGCGGAAGGCGAACTTGTCGGTCTGCTCTTCGAGCAGGAAACGCGTGTCGCCCACGTCTTCGACCTTCACCCAGCGCATCATCTGGCGAACAATCACTTCGATGTGCTTGTCCGAGATGTTGACGCCCTGCAGCCGGTAGACTTCCTGGATTTCGTTCACCAGGTAAGCCTGCAGCTCTTTTTCGCCGAGCACTGCCAGGATGTCGTGCGGGTTCAACGGGCCGTCCATCAAGGGTTCACCGGCCTTGACGCGCTCGCCTTCCTGCACGTTGATGTGAACGCCGCGCGGAACCGAGTATTCCTTCTCGGTGCCGTTGTCGGCGACCACGTAGATTTTGCGCTGTCCTTTGGAGACCTCGCCGAACTTGACCGTGCCATCGATTTCGCTGATGACGGCGGTCTCGTGCGGCTTGCGGGCTTCGAACAGTTCGACCACACGCGGCAGACCACCGGTGATGTCTTTGGTCTTGGTGGTTTCGCGCGGGATTTTCGCCAGCACGTCGCCCGGAGTAACGGTGTCGCCGTCTTGAATCATCAGGTGCGCCCGCGAGGGCATCAGGTAGCGCTTGCTCGCCTTGCCCTTGATCACGATCGCGGGCTGGCGCTTCTCGTCGGGAGAATCGCCGACCACGTGACGCGACAGGCCGGTGACCTCGTCCACTTCTTCATGGAGCGTGACGCCTTCCTGCAGGTCCTTGAACTGCACGGTGCCGCCGATTTCAGTCAGGATCGCGAAGGTGTACGGATCCCACTCGACCATCACCTGACCCAGCGTGACCGCATCGCCCTCGTTGACCTTCAACTTGGCGCCGTAAACGACCGAGTAGCGCTCGCGCTCACGGTTCTTATCGTCGACGACCGCGATCGATCCCTGGCGGTTCATGACCACCAGATCTCCCGATTTCGCCTTGACGGTCTGCAGGCCGACAAAGCGCACCGTGCCGTTGTTCTTGGCATCGAGGCGCGATTGCTCGGAAACTCGCGACGCCGTACCGCCGATGTGGAAGGTACGCATCGTGAGCTGCGTTCCAGGCTCGCCGATGGACTGCGCCGCGATGACACCGGTGGCTTCGCCGAGTTCGACGAGGCGTCCCGAAGCCAGGTTGCGGCCGTAGCACATGACGCAGACGCCGCGCTTGGATTCGCAGGTCAGCACCGAGCGGATTTTGACGCGCTCGATGCCGGCAGCCTGAATCGCTCCCGCGAGGTCTTCGGTGATTTCCTGGTTGATGTCGACGATCGTGTTGCCGTCGTAGTCTTTGATCTTCTCGAGCGACACGCGGCCGACAATTCGGTCACGCAGCGGCTCGATGATCTCGCCGGCTTCGACGATGCCCTGAACGTAGATGCCGTCGACGGTTCCGCAATCGTACTCGCTGATGATGACGTCTTGCGCGACGTCGACCAGGCGGCGAGTCAGGTAGCCCGAATCGGCCGTCTTGAGCGCCGTGTCGGCCAATCCCTTGCGGGCGCCGTGGGTCGAGACGAAGTATTCCAACACCGTCAATCCTTCGCGGAAGTTGGCGGTGATGGGAGACTCGATGATTTCGCCCGACGGCTTCGCCATGAGTCCGCGCATGCCGGAGAGCTGACGGATCTGCTGTTTCGATCCGCGAGCGCCGGAGTCGGCCATGACGTAAATCGGGTTGAGTTCGCCTTCCTTGTCACGGCGCTGCATCTCGCCGAACATTTCGTCGGCGACCTTTTCCGTGATCGAAGACCAGATTTCGATGACCTTGTTGTAGCGCTCGCCGTTGGTGATCGCGCCGTCCAGATATTGCTGCTGGACGTTGACGACCTGCTTCTCGGCGTCTTTCACCAGGACTTTCTTGTTGTCCGGGATGACCATGTCGTCGATGCCAATCGACAATCCGGCGCGAGTCGCGAAGCGGAAGCCGAGCGACTTAACCTCGTCGAGCATCTTGACCGTGGTCTCGAGACCGAACTGCAGGTAGCCGAAGTTCACCAGCGCGCCGATGCCCTTCTTCTTGAGCAAGCCGTTGATGTAGGGCATGCTGCGGACGCGGCCCGTGATGTCGGTCGCGTTCTTGGGAAGGTTGTCATTCAGGATGGCCCGTCCCACCGTGGTGTTGATGAACGCCCGTTCAATCTGCACCGGTTCGGTGTGAATGATGTCCTGATCGTCGTATGCGGTCGTCAGGTCGATCAATTCGCCCGTGTAGCGGAGGCGGATTGGGCTCAGCGTTTCGACTTCACCGGCATCGAGCGCCATCAGCACTTCTTCGATGTTGGCGAAAGCGCGGCCTTCGCCCTTCGCACCCGGCTTCGCTTTGGTCAGGTAATAGAGACCGAGAACCATATCCTGCGTAGGCACGGTGATCGGCTGGCCTGAAGCGGGCGAGAGGATGTTGTGCGAGGCCAGCATCAGCACGCTGGCTTCAACCTGGGCTTCCGGAGACAGCGGAATGTGAACCGCCATCTGGTCGCCGTCGAAGTCGGCGTTGAATGCCGTGCAGACCAGCGGATGAATCTTGATGGCCTTGCCTTCGACGAGGACCGGCTCGAATGCCTGGATGCCAAGGCGGTGAAGCGTAGGAGCGCGGTTCAGCAGGACCGGGTGATCCTTAATGACTTCTTCCAGGATGTCCCAAACAATTGGTTCCTGCTGCTCGACCATCTCTTTGGCTTGCTTGATGGTCGTGACGTTGCCCGTCTGCTCGAGCCGGTGATAGATGAACGGCTTGAACAATTCGAGCGCCATCTTCTTGGGCAGGCCGCACTGGTGCAGCTTGAGTTCAGGGCCGACGACGATGACGGAGCGTCCCGAGTAGTCGACGCGCTTGCCGAGCAGGTTCTGGCGGAAACGGCCTTGCTTGCCCTTCAGCGTGTCGGAGAGAGACTTCAGCGGACGGTTGTTGGCGCCACGCAGCACGCGTCCGCGGCGCCCGTTGTCGAACAGGGCGTCGACGGCCTCCTGCAGCATGCGCTTTTCGTTGCGTACGATAACTTCGGGAGCGTGCAGGTCCATCAGCTTCTTCAACCGGTTGTTGCGGTTGATGACGCGGCGATACAGGTCGTTCAGGTCAGACGTGGCGAAGCGTCCGCCATCGAGTGGAACCAATGGGCGGAGCTCCGGCGGAATGACCGGGATGACGTCGAGGATCATCCAGTGCGGCTTGTTGCCGCTCTTGCGGAAGGCCTCAACGACTTTCAGACGTTTGGCATACTTGAGCCGCTTCTGCAGCGAGCTCTCGTTCTTCATCTTCTCGCGGAGTTCCGTGGACAGGCCGTCGGTGTCGACGCGCTTGAGCAGTTCCTTGATCGCTTCAGCGCCCATCATTGCCTTGAAACCGGCCGGACGGTACTGCTGGTCGAGCTCGCGGAACTTGGCTTCGTCCTTGATGACCTCGCGCTCTTTCACCGGAGCATCGCCGGGTTCGACGACGACGTAGGCTTCGAAATAGAGTACGGACTCAAGGTCGCGCAGCGAGATGTCGAGCAGGTGCCCGATGCGGCTGGGCAATCCTTTGAAGAACCACACGTGCGAACAGGGCGACGCCAGCTCGATGTGGCCAAGGCGTTCGCGCCGAACTTTCGACAGCGTGACTTCCACGCCGCACTTGTCGCAGATCACTCCGCGGTGCTTCATGCGCTTGTACTTGCCGCAGAGGCACTCCCAATCGGTGACCGGGCCGAAGATGCGGGCGCAGAACAGTCCATCGCGCTCGGGTTTAAAGGTTCGGTAATTGATGGTCTCGGGCTTGGTGACTTCGCCGTGCGACCAGCTCCGGATTTTCTCCGGAGAGGCCAGGGAGATGCGAATGGCATCAAAGTCCGCGATCACATTTGCCATTTCGAATGGGCTCGAACGAAACAAGGTGTTCCTCCGCTTTTCTCGGCTGTTGCGCTGCCGATTGCGGCTCTTGAAAGTGTCGCTAGTTCCTTCCCACCGCTCAGGACAGGCTAAGAACGGTCGTTAGCCGCTAGCGAAATCTCATGACCCGAGAATCCAAGAGCAAAAGCCCCGGGTCTTGTCTTCAAAAATCGAAACTCTGTGTCGCTGGCCGTTAACGACTAACGACCAGCGACTAATGACTAATCTGCTGCCGCGCTTGCGGTCGGCTTCTTCTCTGACGCCTTGATCAACTCGACGTCGAGGCAGAGCGACTGCAATTCGCGGATCAGAACGTTGAACGATTCCGGCACGCCGGGCTCCATGGCGGCTTCGCCCTTGACGATGGCCTCGTAGATCTTGGTTCGGCCATAAACGTCGTCGGACTTCGCAGTCAGCAGCTCCTGCAGAATGAACGCCGCACCGTATGCCTCCAGCGCCCAGACTTCCATTTCTCCGAAGCGCTGTCCGCCGAACTGCGCTTTACCGCCCAGCGGCTGCTGGGTGATGAGCGAGTACGGGCCGATGGAACGAGCGTGAATCTTGTCGTCCACCAGGTGCGACAGTTTCAGCATGTAGATGTAACCCACGGTGACCGGCTGTTCGAACTTCTCGCCGGTCATGCCGTCGCGAAGATTCGTCTTGCCCGAGGTCGGGAGCCCGGCGTGTTCGAGCAACGCCTTGATCTCGCCTTCCTTGGAGCCGTCGAACACGGGCGATCCCATGAACACTCCCTTGGTGAGCGTTGGAGCCACGGATTCGAGCTCTTCGTCGCTCATATCGGAGATGATGTCGGCAAGTTGAGAGTCTTTGAACAGCGCTTTCAACTCGCGACGGATCGCCTCCGTGCGCGTGTTCTCCTGAAGCAACTTCGTGATCTTCTCGCCAAGAACGAAGCCGGCCCATCCGAGGTGGGTTTCGAGAATCTGGCCCACATTCATACGGGAAGGCACGCCGAGCGGGTTGAGGACGATTTCGACTGGCGTTCCGTCCTCGAGGTACGGCATATCCTCTTCGGGCAGAATGCGTGCGATGACGCCCTTGTTGCCGTGACGGCCGGCCATCTTGTCACCGACACTCAGCTTGCGCTTCATGGCGATGTAGACCTTGACCAGCTTGATCACGCCCGGCGGCAGTTCGTCGCCCTTGGTCAACTTGTCTTTCTTCTCGTTGACGATCTTCTTGAGCACGTCGATCTGGCGAGACGTCATCTCTTCGATCTCGTCGATCTGTTCGTTCACCCGCGGATCTTTATCGGCGTACTTGATCCGCTTCAGATTGCGGGTCGAGATGCGCTCGATCTCCTCGCGCGTCAGCATCGTGCCTTTGGTCAGCAGGCGCTTGTTGGTGCGCTCGTCGTGCAGGTCAGCCTGCACTTCCTTGCCGCCCAGGATGTTGTCGAGACGCTTCAACCGCTCGTCGGTCAGAATTCGGATTTCGTCCGAGAGGTTCTTTTCCAACTTCGCGATCTGCGTGGCTTCGATGGCCTTCGCGCGCTCGTCTTTCTCCTGGCCCTTGCGGGAGAAGATCTTCACATCGACGATGACGCCCTCGATGCCTGGCGGGCAGTAGAGCGAAGCATCGCGCACGTCGCCGGCCTTTTCGCCGAAGATCGCGCGCAGCAGCTTCTCTTCCGGCGTGAGCTGGGTCTCGCCCTTTGGCGTTACCTTGCCCACCAGAATGTCGCCCTGCTTGATGCTGGCGCCGATGCGAATCACGCCCGCTTCGTCCAGGTTGCGGAGCATCGACTCGCTCACGTTGGGAATATCGCGAGTGACCTCTTCTGGGCCCAGCTTGGTGTCTCGAGCTTCGATCTCGTACTCCTCGATGTGAAGCGAGGTGTAGTAATCGTCTTTGACCATTCGTTCGGAGACCAGGATCGCGTCTTCGAAGTTGTAGCCGCGCCATGGCATGAAGGCCACCAGGACGTTTCGACCGAGAGCCAGCTCACCGTGATCGGTGCAAGGACCGTCAGCGATAATCTCACCCTTCAGTACGCGCTGACCTTTCTTGACCACCGGCTTCTGGTTAATGCAGGTGTTCTGGTTCGAGCGCTTAAACTTCGTGAGCTGGTAGATGTCGCTGCCAACCTCACGCGACAACTGCGTGGGATGATGCTCGCCTTCGACACGCACGATGATGCGCTCGGAGTCGACCGAATCGATAATGCCGTTGCGGCGGGCGAGAACGACTGCGCCCGAGTCGCGAGCGGTAACACCTTCCATTCCGGTACCGACGATCGGCGCCTGCGCGCGGAGCAGCGGCACGGACTGGCGTTGCATGTTCGCGCCCATCAGCGCGCGGTTCGCGTCGTCGTGCTCGAGGAACGGAACCAGCGAGGCTGCGACGGACACAAGCTGCTTCGGGCTGACGTCGACGTAGTCGACTTCTTCACGGCTCACCAGCACGAAGTTGCCGGCCTTGCGGGCGTTGACGAGTTCGGGCACGATGCGGCCCTTGTCGTCGAGTTCCACGTTGGCCTGTGCGATGGTGTGACGGTCTTCTTCCCAGGCTGAGAGGTAGAACGAGAACGGGTCAATCTGCGCGGGCTTCTTGCGCTTCTCTTTCAGCTCGCCGTTGATCTTCTCGATTTCGTGCTTCTCGAGGTGATCGCCGACTTTGTAGTCGCTGTCGCCGACGTTCACGATGCTGACGTAGTCCACGATGCGCCCGTTCTTTACCTTGCGGTAGGGCGACTCGATGAATCCGTAGTCGTTGATGCGGGCATAGCAGCTCAGCGACGAGATCAGGCCGATGTTCGGACCTTCCGGCGTCTCGATCGGGCAGATACGTCCGTAGTGTGTGGGGTGAACGTCGCGGACTTCGAATCCTGCGCGCTCACGCGACAAACCGCCCGGCCCAAGCGCCGAGAGACGTCGCTTGTGCGTGATCTCGGAGAGCGGGTTGGTCTGATCCATGAATTGCGAGAGCTGGGACGATCCGAAGAATTCGCGGATCGCGGCCATCACCGGCTTGGCGTTGACCAAGTCGTGCGGCATAGCCGTCGACATTTCCTGGTACACGCTCATCTTTTCCTTGATGGCGCGTTCCATGCGGACCAGGCCGATACGGAACTGGTTCTCCATCAACTCGCCGACTGCGCGGACGCGGCGGTTGCCGAGGTGATCGATGTCGTCGACCGCGCCGATGTTCTTGCGCAGCTTGAGCAGGTACGCGATGGTCGCGTAGAAGTCTTCCGGATCGAGCGTGCGCTTTTCGAGCGAGGTCGCTTCCTGGTTTTCGAACAGCTTGATGTTGAACTTCAAGCGGCCCACGCGCGAGAAGTCGTACTTCCGCGGATCGAAGAACATTCCGTGGAAGAGAGCCGTGGCCGTGTCGAGCGTCGGCGGATCACCGGGACGCAGCTTGCGGTAGATCTCGATCAGGGCCTCCTGCGGAGTCTTGATCGAATCGCGTTTCAGCGTCTGGCTGATCACCGTTCCCACGTCGTCGCGCTCGGGGAAGAAGAGCGCCATTTCCACGACACCGGAGTCAAGAATCTTCGACACTTTGTCGGCGGTCAGCTCGGAGTTGGCTTCGAGCATGACTTCGCCAGTGGTGGTGTCGACTACATCGCCGGCCGTCCACGCGCCTTCGAGGTCAGTGATATCGACTTCAATCTCGGTGATCTTCGCCTTCTGAATTTCCTTCAGAACCTGAGCGTTGATCTTGCGGCCGGAGTGGGCAATCTCCTCGCCTGACTTGTTCTTGATGCTGTGGGCAAGCTTCATGCCGAGCAGGTTCGTTGGCTTCTCGGCCGTCGGGTCCAGCGTCCAGTACAGCTTCTTGTCGCGGACTGCGATGCGGTCCGTGGTGTAGAAAGTCTTCAGGATGTCTTCGCCGGAACGCAGGCCGAGGGCGCGCAGAAAGATCGTGCCCAGGAACTTGCGCTTGCGGTCGATGCGCACGTAGAGCACGTTCTTCTGGTCGTACTCGAACTCGACCCACGAACCGCGGTAGGGAATGATCTTTCCCAGGAAGTACGTGCGGTTGTTGGCCGTCTCGAAGAACACGCCAGGCGAACGGTGCAACTGGCTGACAATCACGCGCTCTGTGCCGTTGATGATGAACGTGCCGTTTTGCGTCATCAGCGGAACGTCGCCGAAGAAGACTTCCTGCTCCTTGATGTCGCGGATGGAACGGTTGCCGGTCTCGGCGTCTTTGTCGAAAATCGTCAGACGCATCGTGACTTTGAGTGGAGCGGAGTAAGTCATGCCGCGCTCTTCGCACTCCGCCACGTCATATTTCAACTGCAGGCCAACCGGGTCGCCGCATTTGTTGCAGAAGTCGGGCGTGTTGGCGTTGTAGGTGCCGCACTTGCCGCACAGCACTTCGCCGGGGTGGAACGGATCGGTGATGACCGTGGATCCGCAATTCTTACAAGTGGTACGAAGGTGATGCAGACCTTTGAGGTGTCCGCACTTGCACTCCCAGTTACCAATGGCGTAATCCACAAACTCAAGTTGTGATACGTTGCGAAAGTCGGTGATCGGGAAGACAGACTGAAACACCGCCTGCAAGCCGCCGTCTTCGCGCTCGCTAGGGAGCTTATCCATCTGCAGGAAGCGGTCGTACGAACGTTTTTGAACCTCGATCAGGTTCGGGATCTGGATAGTGGCCGGTATTTTGGAAAAATCAAAGCGTTTGCGGAAGGCATTTTTCATCGTTAAGAAACTCCCAATCTCACACGCAACCGAAGGTCGCGCTCAAACCGCGGAATATGGGGCGTGTTGGCGCCCCGCGGGACTTGCTTATGTGCAGAGCCGGAACAACTTAGAACCTAAAAGACGACGGGGCGCCAGCGGGGACAGTGGTTCCCGCAAGCGCCATTCAAGGCGTTTCGCCATTTCTGATTTGAACTCTTTCGCGCCAGTATCTCGGCCTGTTTCCGCTCTGCCTGCCCGCAGAGCAGCATGCCTGAAACTTCCTCGCGCGAGACTAGCTCGCGCACGATGTACCTAGGAAGCGATGTTATATAGATGCTAACATCGTCGCCCAAGGTTCACAAGTAGGAACGGACCACAAAAACGATTTTGCACTACATACGGTGCAGCCTGGGACTAATGACTCAGTGCCATGTGGGGACGGCCGCCTTGGCTGTCCAGTCGCGGAGCGACGAAAAGATGCGGTCGCCATGCTCTGAATCAGCAAAGACCTGCCGAGCTCCGCTCGGTGGACGGCCGAGGGCGGCCGTCCCCACACAAGCAACACCAGATCTAGCTACTTTACCTCTACCGTTGCGCCGGCTTCGGTGAACTTCTTCTTGATGGTCTCAGCCTCTTCCTTGGAGACGCCCTCTTTCACGTTCTTGGGCGCTCCGTCGACCAGTTCCTTGGCTTCTTTCAGGCCCAGGCTGGTGACTTCGCGGACGGCCTTGATCACGTTGATCTTGTTGGCACCGACTTCCTTGAGGACGACGGTGAATTCGGTCTTTTCCTCGGCCGGAGCCGCTGCCGCTGCGCCCGCACCGCCGCCCGCTACCATCACGGGAGCCGCTGCCGCCGCCGATACGCCCAAACGCGTTTCCAGCTTCTTGACCAGTTCTGCCGCTTCCAGCAGCGACAAGCCTACGATCGAGTCTTCAATCTGTTGCAGATCCGCCATGTTGATTCTCCAGTATTTAGTCTCTTGCTTTCGTCACCGACAGGTCAGGTTTCCAGTGCGACCGGGTCTTGAGTTCCTCTCGCCAGACAACGTTTGGAACGGACCGCGCAACCCCTGAACTGCTGATGACCAAAATCGTTTTATGTGGCGCGGGCGCTCTTGCCCGCGAAATCTAACCACAAGGTCAAAACCAAGCGGGCAAAAGTGCCCGCTCCACACAATGCCGCTTAGGCTTCCTCGAACTTCTTTTGCTGCACGCCCTGGTCGACAACTACCGCCAGGTTGCGGCCTACCGCGCCAATTGCCGTGACCAGGCGCTGCGCCGGGGCATTGATCAGGAACAGAAGCTTCGACATCAGCTCTTCCTTCGACGGCATCGTGGCCAGCGCTTCGATCTCTTTAATATTGATGACGCGGCCTTCAACGACACCGATCTTGAAAGTGAATTCCGGCGCGTCCTTGGCGTACTTGGTCAGCGCCTTGGCCATTGCGACCGGATCGCCGGTGGTATAGGCGATCGAGGTGACGCCAGCCAGATCCTTCAGCGCGCCTTCGACCTTGGTGCCCTTCGCGGCCTTTTCGGCCAGCGTGTTCTTGACGACCTGGTACTTGGCGCCCGCACCGCGCAGAGCCTTGCGCAGCTCATAGTCCTGGGCCACGGTCATCTTGGTGTAGGTCGCAACCACCATGTTGGAAACATTGTTCAGGTCCTTGCTCAGTTTCTCGACCTGTTCCTTCTTCTTCGCTCTAGTAACCGCCATTGGTCAAATCCTCGAATCTTGTCAGTCTTGATCAATCATGAAGCGTTGCGTCGCAACGCGGACAGCCGATGGCGGCTGTCCCCACATAAGAACTTATGCTTTCGCTGCGGCCTCGATCGGGGTCACGTCCAGGGAAATCCCCGGGCCCATCGTCGAGCTCAGATAGCAGCCCTTGATGTACTTGCCCTTTGCGACCGACGGCTTCGCTTTGATCACGCTGGTGATCAGGACCGTAGCGTTCTCAATCAGCTTGTCGGGCGTGAACGAAATCTTGCCGACGGGGCAGTGAACGAGAGCAGTCTTGTCAGTGCGGAACTCGACCTTGCCGGCCTTTACTTCTTGAACCGCCTTGCCCACGTCGAAGGTGACGGTGCCAGTCTTCGGATTGGGCATCAGGCCCTTCGGACCGAGAACTTTACCAAGGCGTCCGACGGATTTCATCACGTCGGGTGTGGCGATCAGGGCGTCGAAGTCGGTCCAGTTTTCCTTGGTGATCTTCTCTACCATCTCCTCGCCGCCGGCGTAATCGGCGCCCGCCGCTTCGGCTTCCTTAATCTTGTCGCCGGTCGCGATGACCAGGACTTTCTTCGACTTGCCGAGGCCGTGCGGCAGAACAACCGTCCCGCGGACCATCTGGTCGGCGTGCTTGGGGTCAACTCCGAGCCGCATCGTGACCTCGACGGTTTCGTCGAACTTGGCGTACTTCACCTTCTGCAGGAGAGGAACTGCATCCTGCAGAACATAGGGGCGCTTTTCGACTGCCGCGTGCGCCTTGGCGATGTTCTTTCCTTCTTTTTTGTTCATTACCGCTCCTTGTCTCCCACCGCTAACCGTTGATTCGGAGAGCCGTGGTGTTTTCGACTACAACTTCTTGGGTGGCGCGGGCACTCTTGCCCGCGAAATCTAACCACATCGAAGCAGCCAGCCAAAAACTCGCTCGCTGCGCTTGCTGGACGACCGAAGGCGGCCGTCCCCACAAAAACCTTGTCTAGCCAACTACTTCTATTCCCATCGAGCGGGCCGTGCCGCGGACGCTCTTGATTGCCGTCTCGACCGACGCGGCGTTCAGGTCGGGCATCTTCTGCTTGGCAATGTCCTCGACCTGCTTGGCGGTCACTTTGCCGACCTTGTCCTTGTTCGGTGTGCCTGAACCCTTGGCGATGCCTGCAGCGCGCTTCAGAAGGATCGACGCCGGTGGCGTCTTGGTGATGAAGGTGAACGAGCGGTCGTTGTAAACAGACACCACGACCGGGATGATCAGGCCTTCCATCTCCTTCTGGTTGGTTCTGGCATTGAACTGCTTGCAGAACTCCATGATGTTGATCTGCGCCTGGCCGAGCGCCGGCCCCACTGGGGGCGCCGGAGTCGCTTTGCCCGCGGCGATCTGCAGCTTTACGTAACCTGTAACTTTCTTTGCCATCTAGTATTCCCTTCACTCCTCTGTGATCCCCTGTGTCCTCTGTGGTGAAAAAACCTTAACCACAGAGGGCACAGAGGTTCACAGGGTCAGGCGACCTTCTCCACCTGATTGAATTCCAATTCCACCGGCGTAGAGCGGCCGAAAATTGTAACCATCACTTTCAGCGTTTCGCGGTCTTCGTTCACTTCGTCGACTACGCCGGTGAAGCTGGCGAACGGGCCTTCGGTGATGCGGACCGATTCGTTCTTCTCGAACTTGACCTTGAGCTTCGGCTTCTCGCGGCTGTCAGCGACTTTGTAAACGATGTGCTGAACTTCCTCGTCCGAGAGCGGCGTGGGCTGCTGCCCGGTGCCGACGAAGCCGGTGACCCGCGGCGTGGACTTCACCACATGCCAGACGTGATCGTCCATGTCCATTTCAACCAGCACATAGCCGGGATAGAACATGCGCTCGGAGGTGTACTTCTTGCCGCCGCGAACTTCAGTGACCGATTCGGTCGGGATCAGCACTTTGCCGATCTTTTCCTGCAGTCCGAAAGCCGCGACACGCGACTCGAGCGATTCTTTGACCTTGCGCTCAAACCCCGAGTAGGAGTGGATGATGTACCACTTCATATTCGGGTTGCGTGGCGCCTCGGCGGTGGCGGTGACGCCTTCCGCGGGAGGCTGAGGCGTGTTTTCTCCGCCCGGCTGTGTTTCGTTTTTTTCTTCGTCCAGCATAATTAGGTTGCTTCTTCCAGGCCAGTTGCTGCGGCGCGTTTCTGCGAATTAGTGCGTCCTGAAATAGCCAAACAGCGCCGTCACACCTTTGTTAATGATGAAATCGATGATGCCAAAGTACGCGGCGAAAATGAACACGGTGATGATGACGACCGTCGTCGTGCCGCGAACTTCCTTCCAAGTGGGCGCGGTCACCTTGCGCATTTCCGAGCGCACATCGTTGTAGAAGGTTTTGGTCTTCTCCGGCCAGGACTTCAACCGCTCGAGAAAGTCGCCACCGCCTGCCGCAATTGAATTTGCCATTTTCTTCGTCTCGACTGACATAACTACTCCTGGCCTTGTCCTTCTCTTCCTCTTCCAAAACTCTGGCAGGGGCGGAGGGATTCGAACCCCCAAGTTCGGTTTTGGAGACCGACAGTTTAACCGTTGAGCTTACGCCCCTAAAATCAGTTGCCAGTTGTCAGTTCTCAGTTAAAAACCGGAACTGGCAACCGCGTTACTTCACTTCTTTGTGCGGGGTGTGCTTGCGGCAACGGCGGCAGAATTTCTTGAATTCCAGTCGCTCGGTCGTCGTTTTGCGGTTCTTCGTCGTCGAATAATTCCGCTCTTTGCAGTCACCGCACTGTAATGTCACTATTTCTCGGGGCATCTCAACCACTCCTAACTTTTGTCATCCTGAGGCGACGGTTTTTGTCGCCGAAGGACCTGTGCAATTTCTGTCGTCCCTACGGGACTCGTTCCTTTTGCCTGGCCCACCCGGAGCTTACGCCCCCGGGCTTTCACATTCCGCCCCTTCGGGGCTTGCCTCGTTCAGTGCTGCCAGCTTCTAAAAATCAGATCACGTCTTTCGGGGGCTTCCTTGCCTCTTCTTTTGCTACCCGGACCAAGAGGCCCCACGGCACGCACGAGACAAGAACTGCTATGACAGGAAGTAGCCATTTCAATTCTTGCCACGACATGTTTCCACCGCGGGGGTCTAGCTAGTAGCCAGAAGCTAGCAGCTAGAACCAACCGCCCTACTGAATAATCTCGGCGATCGTGCCGGCTCCCACGGTGTGGCCGCCTTCGCGGATGGCGAAGCGCAAGCCCTTTTCCATGGCTACCGGCGTGATCAGTTCGATCACTAGGCTCACGTTGTCTCCCG
>Ga0210403_10000180_pt1 | contig 70586 bp, 90 predicted proteins | sample IncBWC19MmetaG_FD_150863 | JGI IMG/M metagenome (GOLD analysis project Ga0210403, IMG submission 150863) | Forest soil microbial communities from Barre Woods Harvard Forest LTER site, Petersham, Massachusetts, United States - Inc-BW-C-19-M | ecosystem: Environmental > Terrestrial > Soil >...
GCTTTGCTCTCGTTTCTCGGATTGCTCGGATTGCTCGGGTTGCTCGGATTGCTCGGATTGCTCGCGTTGCTCGGGTTGCTCGCGTTGCTCGCGTTGCTCGGATTGCTCGGATTGCTCGGGTTGCTCGCATTGCTCGGATTGCTCGCGTTGCTCGCGTTGCTCGGGTTGCTCGCGTTGCTCGGGTTGCTCGGATTGCTCGCGTTGCTCGTATTGCTCGGATTTGGAAGGCGCTGCGCCAGTAAAAGGCAATTTCAAAGCGCCGACAATTCCAGTGATTCCCGACATCCACAAGCGAGTTTACGAAGCGGTCATGCAACCGGAGCATCATCTAAAAATGAATACCTGGCACACCTGCCAGATGACGCATTGCCGAGGCGGATGGGTCATGACGTTGGCAGGCGAAGAGGGCAAAAAACTCGAAGCCTTTCACGGCACGCTACTCGCGGCGCAGTTGATCTACGACGCCAGCGACACGTCGCGCAAATTCAATCCTTGCCGGTTCTTTGATACGGACGAAGACGCAATGGCCGATATGAAGAAACTGGCAGGAGCTTGAGGTTACCCGTGGCGCGGGCAGGGAAGAGAGGATGAGGTGAGGGTGATTCCGCTAACGCTTGTCGAGGCTAACGCGCTCGTGAGCGATAGGCACCGTCACCATCGCTCAGTTGTGGGCTGTCGGTGGGCGATAGGAGCAATGAAGGGCGAGCAGTTAGTCGGCGCGTGCATCGTTGGACGCCGCCAAGCGCGGCTCTCGGAGCAGTACATGGAGTGCGCGGTCACGCGGCTTGTGACGTTCGGCGGCAAGAATGAGTGCTCATTTCTCTATGGCGCGGCGGCGCGTATCGCAAAGGAAATGGGCTATCGGAAGATTTGGACGGAGATTCTTGGGAGCGAGCCAGGCACTTCGCTGCGAGCTGCGGGCTGGACGTTCAGCCACATGACGAAAGGCGGCAATTACGACCGGCCATCGCGCAAGCGCAGCAAAGGAATTTATCCTGAAGGGCCGAAGCAAGTTTGGTTCAGAAACTTGCGGTAGCTGCTCTTGACACAGCGCCGCAGGTGGGCAAACCAGTGTGAAAAATCCATGACTAGCGTGCCAATAAGCCGAGGAGGGGCTGACAGAATGAAGCGAAGCGTGTGGGTGCTTTACTACCAAGGGAAATTCTGCGAAGCCTACGTAACAAAAGCCCGTGGTCTCGCTGACATTCGTTATCGAATGCACAAGTATTACGACCAAAGGAAAGATTACGAATTGATTCGCTATGACGCCAGCAAGCGATAGCTAGGCATTTGCATCGGGTTTGACCGAGGGACCAGGTAAATGAAAATACGCGCTCCGTTCCACGTCGGCACAACGTTCGAGCAAGGATGGGAATTGTTCTCCTTTCGCCCGATGGTCGAATGGATTGGCGAAGTGAGGTGGGATTACTACTTCACGCAGCGCTTGCAGACTCAGGCAGAACGTTTGAAGCTGAGGCACGAATGCGAGAAAGCCTTGTTCGGACGGAAGCGCCGTTTCGCAATGGGGACCAGGTAGCACGAAGAGAGGGAGGAAAGGGAGTGGAGAACACTGTCAGAACAATTTTAGCTATCGCTTTTGGGTTGGGCGGCTTCGTCGTCGCTATTGCGATGCTCTTCGTAGGTGTCGTGGGGTCGGACAAGCAAGCTTTGACGCATTGGGACGTTCTAATGCCGTACTTAGAAGTGTATCTTCTGGCGGCTTGTGGCGTCTGGCAAATCAGAACTTGGCTGCTCGGCTGGATTGACAGGATTCGCGCACGCCTAGGAGAAACTCGATGACCCCGACTCCTCTCACTGAGCGACTAGCGGAGCTGACGAAGCACTGGCGTGAAGATGCAGACCTGATAGAGAGTTCTTGCGAGATTCCGGTTGAGACTGCCCCTTGGAAGCCCTGTGAAGGCTGCGAATGGCACGCGAAAGGGCTAAGACAAGCCGCCGACGCTCTTGAACCGCTCGTCTCCGGCCTCGACTCCCTGGTGGTGGAGGCCAAGCGGGAAGCAAAATTGGAAGAGCACAAACGGCATTGCATTATCCGCCTCGGAAGTTGCGCCCGCTGTATCGAACTTGGCGATGAAGCGAGTATTAAGCTGGCGGCAGCCGCGATTCGCAAAGCGATGGAGGAGAAATGAGCGACGTATTTGAAGTTTTAATAGCGAACGCCAGCGGCGACCAGCCCACGTTTGAGGTTACTTGGCACATTTTTGGGCAGACACCGAGCGGACACGCCAAGAACGCGCTGATTATGGAGCGAAGGCGGTTCATCGAGGACGCCATCCGCGAGAAGCTGGAAAGAGAGCGGGCATGAAGACCAAAGCGCGTAGCGTGTGGGTGGTGGAGTTCGTCGGCGGGAATGGTAAGTGGAAGCCGCTTGTTGCCAAGACACGTAGATACCTAGCAGTAAAGGCGATAAAAAGTTGGAATGATGGCGGTATCTATCGTGTCGTGCGTTACGAGGCCACAAAGTGAAGACCAAAGCGCGGAAGGTGCTACGTATAGACATCACTTGGAGCAAGCGTGTAGCGAGGGTGACGAGCCTCACGGGAGGCCACGATGCAAAGTGCTTGGATTTGGGAGACAAGATGGAGATTGAAATTACGTCCGTGCCAGCCAAGCGGAGGAAACGATGAGCGACAAGCAGTTATCGTTGCAGGAAATAGGAATAGGTGACGTGGCGTATGGCCTAGCGAAAAGAGCTATGGATGAGAGGTGGAACGCCGCCAAATTAGGGCCAGCAATAGCGAAGCTGGTCCTAGACTTTCACACTAAAGCTCTCGCCGCCCAGTCCGCTGAGAGCGCAGTGCCAGCCGTTCAGGAGGCAGGGACGGGATTCGATGCTGAGGAGTTCTGGGCTGCACGGTTTAAGCCCTGGCAGGCAAGCCCTACGGATAATCGCCCACAACACGACGTGATACTTTCAATTATCCATGACGCTTATTGCGCCGGGGCTGCGGCCCGCCAGCCGAGCGAGCGTGGCCTTTCAGAGCAAGATGGAAGACGCGATGAGTTAAACCGCTTCCTGCAATTTTGCAACGCGGAACAGCGCGACATGCCAGACGTTGTAGCTTACGTTATCCACCGCTGCCTGGAACTTGAACCTGAGAACACACGCGCCGCCCTCGCCACCCAGGAGCCAGACAAGGAGGCGAAAGCCGGATGAGCGACAAAACTAAGCGTAGCAAGAAGGTTGAGATGACAAACGGTGACCTGTTGGCGATGTACCGATGTTTTCTCTATACCAAGATGGGCGTCAAAAACGACGAGTCAAAGCCGTCTGACAAACAATGCCTTGACTGGCTGCAAGTGGTCATGGCTCAAGCGGAGCATCGAATAGAGCCGCCGCTTTTCATGCGCATCCATCCAGATGTTATCTGCGCACCGATTCCGAATACTCAAACCAAGACGAGTCCGGCTATTTGCCCAATAGTGAGGCGGTTCGATATGTTTTGTGCATTGCCGAATTGGAGAGAGTCGAAGCGCCCGCCCAAGCAGTCCTGAGCGCGGGGAAGAAGACGTAAGTGAGTGAAACGTACACAAAAGACTATCATCGGGTTGAATGCCCATACTGCCATGCCAAGAACGACTTGAGCGAAGCGATTGGCAACAATGGCGAGAGTCTCTGCTACTACGAATGCGGGAATTGTGACCATAAATTTGCAGTCCGAGTGCACATTTCAATTAGCGTAACAGCAGATGTGTGGCCCTGAGCGCGGGCCAGAGAGGAGCGGACAAGTTGATAGCGGCACTTTTTGTCATGCCTGACGGTCCTTATGCTGGGCTGCCCGATGTCGAGTTGTGGGATGAGCAACGCGATGCGCGGAAATATGCTGGACCGTGGCCGGTCGTGGCGCATCCGCCCTGTGCCCGCTGGGGCCGTTACTGGCACGGAGGACCGAGTGCAAAGGTGCGGAGAGTAAAGGGCGACGATGGAGGGTGCTTTGCCTCTGCGCTTGCCAGCGTTCGCAAGTTTGGCGGTGTGCTCGAACATCCGGCAGCGAGCTCAGCATGGAAAGAGTTCGGATTAAATGCACCTCCGCGCGTCGGTGGATGGGTCAATGCTGACTTTGAAGGCGGCTGGACGTGCTGCGTTGACCAGGAGTTTTACGGGCATCGCGCACAGAAAGCAACCTGGCTCTATGCTGCGAAAGTCGGATTGCCACTGCTAAGATGGGGCAAGGGGGCATCGAAGATTCGATTGGAAGATGGGTTCCATTCAAAAGAAGAACGCCGTCGCAAGACGCGCACTGGGATTTGCCAGCGGCTTTCTCGCCGCCAGCGGCTTGAAACTCCGATTGAGTTCAGAAATTTGCTGCTCGGCATCGCAAAGTCCCATTTCGAGTTTGCAGGTTATTTCGCAGACTTTGAGCCGAGCGGCCTAGCAGCTAACGAGTGAGCCAGCAGGCACGGGCAAACAGCCGGAGGGGGAGCAATGGCAGCTAACGCAGGCACGGTCTATCTCGACAGGCGATTACGTTTTGTTGGCGTGAGCTTTCTGCGCAAGTTCAACGCAGAGACATTACGCAATATTGGCGAGACCCGTTACGTGATTCAGGATAGCGACGAGCCGATAGCGGTGCTTGTGGGGTATGCAGCGTTCATGGCTGTGCAGGACCGGATAGACGCACTAGAGCAGCAGTTTGCGTTAGCCGAGCATGCAACACCAAAGAATGTTTGACCCGGCCAGCAGGCAAAGCAGAGGAAATGAGCGAATCAAACTGTATTGATTACGCGAATGCGATGGGCGAATGGCCCAATTGCGCCGTGCCTGATTGTCCAAATAAGACATGCCTTCACTTAAGCTCAGACAAATGCTGGCCACACACAGTCGGGCAGCCGTTTAACTGTCACGACGGAATGACGGATGAGCAAATAGAAGAATTCAATCGGCGAATTGAGACCGAATGGTTGGAGTGCATCGAAGAGCAGCCCGGAGCCACCGGCACATGAGAGCTGAGGCAGATTTTGTGACACAATCTATCTAGTAGTTCGGGGAAATCGGGTATATGGCTAAGAGACGCAAACTAACTCAGCGCGAACGCGCATTCATCAAGCAATTGCCAAAGAACAAGACCGTAAAACAGGCGGCGATCAAAGCTGGCTATTCGCCCAATAATCCAGATCAGTCCGCGCATCAGGCTCTAGAATCCATCAAGTTAAAAATGCCGGAACTCATGGACGAACTCGGTCTTACAGACAAAGCTTTAATACAGAATCATTTAGTGCCTCTATTGAACGCGAAAGAAACCAAGTTTTTCCAGCACAATGGAAAGGTAGGAGACTCCCGCGAAGTAATCGCTTGGGGACCGCGGACGAGCGGATTAGACATAGCATTCAAGCTAAAGGGCCGCTACGCCGAACGAGGGGCAGAGACATCAACAAACATCGGCGTCCAAGTGATCGTAGTAGACATTCCTCGGCCAAACCGACCAGCAATTGAAGTGACACCTGCCAACGGACACAAACCAGAGTAAGGCATTAGTCTTACATTTGACTTGCACATTTTAAGGTATTCACTGTATTGTCTTACGTACGCATGACGCATACACCTAAAGTATCATTGACGGTTCGCGTGGAGTCGTCGGACCTTGAAGATTGGCAACGACGAGCAAATCTTCGCGGCCTTTCAATTTCAGAGTGGGTGCGGCGCTCGTGCAACCAGCCTGGAAACGGAGTAAGTCGTGAAGATAGTGCAAATCAAGACGCCCTTGGGACTACAGAGGTTCTTTTGGATGGACGGCGCACTCGGATCGATAAACGAAGCCGAGGAAATGCTACTCCAACGCAGAAGGAATTGGGAAGAAGCCCAGAAACAGGCTTGGTTTTTTCGGGTGTTCCCGTTCCTGTTGGACGAGATAGAGCAACAGATGGAGATGTCGCGCCAGTAAAGCACACAGCCGAATCTAACTGGCTTACATGCCCGTGCCCATCTTGCACGAAGAGACGCGAGGTTGCTGGTATCGCTCTAGGAGAAATCCCTACCAAGAAACAAAGGTTCAAGCGAAAGTGATACACTCGCTGGCGTGCCAGCAGCAGCTCAAACCGGCCCACCACAGTTCCGCATCTCTGACCACTACAGACCATGGCCCAAGCAACCTGGCCGCGAGACAGCTCCTCAAGAAGATTTCCACAAATCAGGCGCACGCTATCGACTTGAGGTCGGTGGCTATGGTAGCGGCAAAAGTTTGGCTATGCTCTGGGAAGCATTCATCCATGGGCTAGAGTATCCCGGCTCAAACAGTCTCATCCTTCGCAAGACGATCCCTGACCTGAAGCGCACAGTAGTTGATAAACTCCTCGCTGTCATTCCACGGGAAGCCTACGACACCTATAACCATACGGACCATATTCTTTACCACCATCCAGATCCAAAGACAGGAGCACAATCGAAACTTTATCTTTCGGCCTGCGAGCGTGACGCAGATGTAGGCAAATTCCTCTCGACAGAATACGTATTCATCGGTTTTGAAGAGTTAGGCGAGTTCAGTTTTGCTGTTTGGGACGCCCTGTGTGGCCGCAATCGCTGTCCGATTCCTGGCTCGCGTCCGTGCATGGTTGGCGTAACGAATCCCATGGGCATAGGCTGGGGCTGGATCAAGAAACTTTGGGTGGACAAGAAGCCGTTCATCGGCATGGACCCGGAAATGTACAACGCTGCCGATTACGAATATTTCCACTCGACAGTTCTCGATAATCCTACCTACGCCAACAACCGCGAATATATCCAGACTCTCAAAGCCTCACCGAAACGTGGGATCATCTTTGAAGGACGACTAGATACGGTCTCCGGCCAATACTTCGAGAATTGGGACGCTTCGAGGCACATCAAATTCAAAGAAGAACTAATTTTCCAAGAATGGCAGCCGACTTGGATTGGATGGGACTACGGATTCGGTCACTATGCCTGCATCACGGTTTTCACGAAGGCGCTTTACAAAGATTCAGCAAGGCTCAACGAACACGGTCAGCCAACTCTTCGCACGGTCAACGTAACCATCGGCGAACTCTACCTCCACAAGAACACACCAAAGGAACAGGCTGAGGCGCTGATTGCCATGGTTGGCGGACTGCGCGCACAAAAGTTGGCGATGAACATTGAACAGATTCACTTCTCATGGGAGCGTTTCATAAAGACGCAGGGTGACTTCACGATTGCCGATGAAGTTGGCGATATTCTTGCCGCTGCCGGTTTGCCGCGTCCAACGCGCTCGAATACAGATCGAGTCGCCGGCTGGCAGAAGATGTACGACTTACTGGATACGGACGATTGGTTTATCACGACCGATTGCCCTGTGCTGATTGAATCCATTCCGCTTCTCGTCCGTGGCGACGGCACGGCTACCTCAATCGAAGATGTGGTCAAGCCAAAGGGTATGAGCCTAGCTGACGACATGGGCGACTCAGCACGCTACGCCATAGCAGGCGCACTTTTGGATGAGGCAGATGTACCAGAATCTGTGAAATTGAGAGCACGTCTTGACGCCATCAAGGAACCCATGTCAAAGTTCATGGCAGGCTACAAAGTGTATAACGAGCAGCAACGCAAAGAACGGCAAGGACCAAAGCCGCCATCACTACCTACATGGGCTGCAAAACTTCGCCAACCGAGTAAATGAGCGAGCAACTCCTAACCCGCCAGCAAGTCCGCGCTCTCAAGCGAGTTGGCGCGAAGATGTTCATGCAGGCCAATTATCCTAAGGCCACGCGCAAGGTGAAACGCGAGATTGCCTCAGAACTGGCAAAAAGGAAGGTGGCTCCTGTTCCAGTCCACAAAAATCCTGATTGAGCACTTGCGCCAGCAAATCACAGACGAACGCGCCCTGCACGCCGCCGAACTCCTTCGCGTCCTAGCCGAAAACAAACGCTTGCAAGACTCCGTAGAAAGACTAACATTGCGCTTGGGCCTACCGTCCACGGTCGCGGAGCCACCAGAAGAACCAAAAGCTCCTGTTGACCCAGACGCGCCACCTATCTTTTCCGGGACACCGTTTCAGCGCGTTGTGCAGAAAGATGAATGGCTACGAAGCGACGCAGGGAAACGTTGGATGGCCAAGCAGCTCGCCAGCGTCAAAGTGCAAGAATCGGGTGAAGCGAAAAAGGAGAATTAAAATGCCAAGAGACTCGCAAGGACGACCAGCTCACAGTTTCTCGCACGCACGCAGACAAGACGAATCCTTCCAGCAACACCAGACCAAAGTTGTCGATCCCAAAAGTAGGCCCGCAGGACACCAGCCAGACCCGGACGCCGAGATGAAGGATGAGTCGCCCGAAGATATCCGAGACGTCGTGCAAGAGCATGGACCCGCCGTTGAGATGCATCACGAGCACGACGGCGAGACACACCACGTAACGACACACCACGGCGAACACCGACAAGGTAAAGAAGACGGAATGGGATTCACGCATCATTCGAAGCATCCGACTCACCGTGCAGCGCATGCCCACATGGGCCTCGCACTTGGGTTGAACGAGCACGAACGGAGCGAGTCACCGGAAGAAGAAGGCGTCGAAGAGGGTAAGATGTCGTCACCGATTCCGGGCATGGGCTAGATGCCAGCAAAAGAAATCATGCCGCTGTTCCGCGCGCACAAGCTCCACTCTGGGGGCAGCGGCAAGATTGTCAAGAATCCGAAACAGGCCAAGGCGATTCTACTTTCGTACTTGCGCAAGGAAGGACACGACATTCCAGAGAAGCGGTCGAGGATGGCCGAGGCTTTCAAGAAAGCGAAATCATGACCGAAACAGAAAAGATTATTCGTGAGTCAGTCGCAGCACTTGGTCGATTGGGGGTACGCATAAAAGCATTCGAGTGCCATCCTGAGACCGCAGCTCGATTAATCGGTGAAAGCATCACCGTCCTTAGCGTTGTGCGCGGGGATACTGAGTGGATGAAGAATGCACCGAATGATGGTCTTGGACGTGGCGTAGGCTCGCGTTATAAGGTTACATTATGCGGCATTCCACTTGAGCAGCGCGTATAGGCGACATGAGCGAAGGCGTACAGAGATGGGCACTGGCATTCGTCGGCGGTACGGATACTGGCAACCAGCCGAAGTCTTGTTTCGTATGCCCGTTTCTATACCTCAACCAAAAGCGCTGTCAGATACATGGCCCGAAGATCGTCATAGACAGAGTTAAAAAGGCAGGTGAAGTATATACTCCGGTTTGCTGCTATCAACGTGGCGGAACTCCTTTGGTCGTGGACGACGACCAAGTAATCTACAACGTCACAACGCTCGGAGCCGATGCAGCAGACCAGACAGGACTCGAATGGGCGAAGTCGCCTACCGGAACAAATTGTGGAGGATTCAAGCAAGGTGCTCCCTGCGAGCATTTCGAGACTGACAAGAATGGCGAAGACGGCATTTGTTCGCTAATGTCCAAGGACCAGGATGAAGCGAGTAACGCAATGTCCGATCACAAAGGTCAAGAAGTAGATTGGGACGACTGTTGCGACGGGCACGAAGGCGAAAATATTACTTGGCGGGAAGCCCAGAAGATTCTAGGTGGCACCACGGAAAAGCAGAAGCCCTCAAGACTAGCTAAGGCTTTCAGTGGGGCGAGGAGTTAAACATGAGCAGCAGGTGGATGCAGCACGAAGCCAATCGCGAAAAGAAAGCGGGCACAAAGGGTTCCTTTACGCGAATTGCAACCGCACACGGTCACTCGGTCCACGAAGAGGCCGAGTTGGACAAGCACAAATCTGGCAAGGTGGGAAAGAAAGCGCGGATGGCCTTAGCTTTTGCATCAGCGCGTCGTTAAATGAAGTTACGACTTTATCGGCAGTACGACCGGACATGGGCTGTCGTTCACCCTTTGCGTTGCCAAGCGGAAGTGTTCGAGACTTATGCCATGGCTAGAATTTTTGTATGGGTGACTTTGCGAGGAAGAAGGTATTAGAGATGGCTAGACCAGCAGATAACGCAGGACCGCTTTATATTTCAACACTAGTTCGCGAAGCGGGCATCGTGAGCATGGAAATCCTGAATCATGCTTTGACGAGCGCGGATGTGGGGAGGCAAATTACGGTTGTATTTCCAACGCGACCTGACGTTAACGTGACGACAACTATTTCTCAGGTCGTGGCTCCGCATACGATAAGATTCAAACAATCCGCCAACTTGCCGGATATCGGCATCGGCATCAGCGGCGGTGCACTTAGCATCAACACGTAATCGGGTAGATTGCGCGGGTCTTTGGCAACAGCAGCAGTTGGTCTCACAGGTTCAGACACGCAAGAGCCAGAATTCGCGTTAGGCGAACTGGCAGGGTCAGAATTTTCTCCTGAGAAATCCCTCTACGAAGCAGACCTCAATCAAGACGAACTGGCGGCGATAAAACTCCTCAACGGGAAAGCGGCTCGCAGGGACTATCCAGCCAGACTAGTCGAAGTGATTACCGCGTGGGAAGCGAGTTTATTCTACCGCGGCTTCCAGTTCTTGATTCCTGAACGCGGTGGCGGATGGCGTATCCCCGGAGAATCGACAGGCTATGGAGCAGGGATGCAACTTGATCTCGCTCTCCTGCCAACGAACATCTATTCAGCTCAAGCACAAATCCTGATTGCTACACTCACTCGCGCTGTGCCTGCCGTCCGCTTCGAGCCGCAAAGCGCCGACAACGCAGGAGCCATCACTGCCGCTGAATCCGCCGAGAAATTCATCAAGGTAATCGAGCGCAACAATAACTTGATGCGGATTCAGACTGACGCCTCGCGCTATCTCTACACCGATGGCCGATTCTTGTACTACTCACGATTCATAAAAGACGGCCAACGCTTCGGGTGGGAAGATGAAGATGTTCCAGATAACATCGTTCCGGAAACGGAGCCTCCCGAAGCGCAACCAGACCAAGCGGCCGCTCAACCTCTCGACCAGCAACTCTCCGCGCAGCCACAACAAGGTGCAGAAGAAGAGCCACAGGGAGCCGAAGAGCAAGCCGCTCCGGTCGCCAAGAGAAAGCCGCGAGGCCAAGAAGTAAGGACAGCGCACGGCAAGCTCGAAGTGAAACTGTCGCCCATGAGCGCCAATGACCTATGCGACGTAGACTCGTTGCAGTATGAGACTGAAATCAGCGTACAGCGGGCCAAGGGCCGATTCGTCCAAGTAGCCGATAAAATAAGGTCAGGCTCGACAGGAATAACGGAAGGCGAGATAGCGAAACTCGCGCGACAGAACGTAAAACTCGGGATGCAGTCCACGTACGTCACTTCGGATTCCATCGCGCAAGACGTAACCGTGCAGATGAGCTGGCACAGGCCATCGCAATTCATGGATGACGGAATCAAACCAGGAGTGCGTGCCTCGTTAGTCCAAAAGTTTCCTGATGGCGTTCTTGCGGTCTACGCCGGTGAAGTGTTCTGCTACGCCCGTAATGAAGGCATGGACCATTGCTGGGCGCTAGGCCAGGCATTCTCAGGCGACGGCCAGAACAGGAACGCCCTCGGCACATCAATGATGCCGATTCAGAAGCGAGTCAATAACTGGCTCGACTTGATGAACGACACATTCATCCGGACAGTGCCAAAGAAATGGATGCACAACAAAGCGTTCGATGTGGACGCGATCCGCGCCCAGACAAATATTCCGGGAGATGTTGGAGCGTTCAAGCCGCAGCCAGGCATGACCGCTGATCAACTTGTATTCGTCGAGCCCGCCATCAACGTAAACGCTTCTCTACCAGAATTCGTTAAGGAATATATTGGGCCGATCTCGCAATTGCTGTCTGGAGCCTATCCCGCGCTCGCTGGAGCCGAAGAAGGCGACAACCCTACGGCAACCGGCAAAAAGATTCAGCGTGACCAAGCGTTAGGTCGTCTCGCTCCAACGTGGCACTCGATGCAGGATGCCGAAGCCTGTTCCATGCGCCAACTTGTACGCTGGGGAGCCAAGTGCCGCGACAATAGCATCAACGAGAAGATTCCAGGTGGCGAGGTTATCCGTCTTGAAGTCAACGACCTCAAAGGCAACATTCTGTGCTTCCCGGAAGCGGATACGAGCTTCCCCGAGACTCACGCTGACAAGGAATCGAAACTAGATGAGTTGCTCGAAGGCGCACAAAAGAATCCGCAGATGTTGGAAGAACTATTCAATCCTGCAAACCTAGAATTCTTGCAGGAAATGAAAGGGCTGACTGACCTGTACTTTATGGAAGTGGCTGCATTCAATAAGCAACTCGGCGAACTGGAAATCCTTACCACAACGCCCGCCATTCCGAATCCGCAGATAGCTCAAGCTACTGAGACGGCGACCAACGCGATTGCCAAAGGAGTCGATCCAGCGCACTTCGACCAAGCGCACGCAGAGGCTCAGCAACTACCTCCAGAGGTGTCAAGTATCCCGGTCGAGCCATGGGAAGACCATGCCAGCGAATCCTTCTGTTGCCGGAAATTCCTAATGTCGCCCGAAGGTCGAAAGCTAAAGAAGAATAATCGGCCATTTTTTGATAACGTAGTGCTGCACATGGGGGAACACGACCAAGCGCTCGCGGCGAAACAGGGCGGAGGTGCAAAGAAGCCGCCAAGCGAGTCAATAAATTTCAAAGATTTGCCTCCGGGTGGACAAGTGGAGATGGCCGCGCAAGCTGGATTAAAACTGAATCCCGAAGAATTAATGGAAAAGCAGGCTACGGACCAAGCGAACAAAGAAAAGGAATTGGCAGCGAAGCAGAAACAGCCAGTCGGAGCAGCGCAGTGAAAGTCAAATGGATTTGTTGTATTTGCGGCAAGCGACGAGGTAAAGCAAACCCCGTGCGTAAGGGATGGGCCAAGTTGAAATCTGGATGGATACTTTGTCGAAGTTGTTTTCGGGCAGCCTGACGGGTACAGGCTAAATTCGGGGAGGCAACATGCCAGGCGAAGAAATCATACCGGGAGTAGGCGATGGCGGTGCGGCGGTAGCAGATGCTCCAGCGGATGAAACCATTGTTGACGATGCTGCTGCGGCAGGTGGCGCGGATGCTGCGGAGACGTCGCAAGCGGATGCCGATGCAGCGGCTGCGACTGATGCTGCGGGTGGTGGCGAAAAGACCGAACCCGATTTATCCGACATCGAAACCGATGGACGGAAAATCGACGCCAAGACACGCGCCGAAATCGCCGAACTGAAAAAGACCAATCCTCAAGCAGCCAAAAAGTGGGCTGAATCCTACTTCCGCAATCAAGCTGTGATGAAGGAGTTCCCAGAAGCAAAGACTCCAGGCGAAGCTATATCCGCCATTCGCAACATGCGAGCGACAATCGAATCTCTTGGCGGCGAGCAGGGCATCACGGAGCTTCAAACCGAAGTTCAGGACTACCGCAACGAAATCCAGCAATTCGCAAACGGGGACAAGGCTCTCATTGAGCAGCTTTACGACCCGCAGAATCCCCAAGGATTGATTCGCTCCACGCGCAACTCTCTGGACGTTCTCCGCGACAAGAACATCGAGCATTTCGACGAAGCCATTCTGCCTCACTTTTCTGCCCGGCTCGAACAATCGGGCCTCGTGCGCACTGTGGATAATCTCCTCGCACTCGTGAAAGAAGGTAAAGGCCAAGAAAGCTATGATTTGCTTGGCAAGATCAAGGGATGGCTCGGCGACATAAAAGAGAAGGCCGACAATATCGGCAAGAGCGCAACAACCAAGAACCCGGAAGCGGAAAAGCTCGCCAAAGACCGCGAGGAATTCGAGAACCAGAAGAAAACAGAATTTCAGACGCGCGTAGAGACAGATGTAAACCGGGCCAACAATCCCGAACTAGACAAACTCATCAATCCTCTACAAAAGGACTTGGGCCTCAAGAAAGAGGGCATGAACCATTTCCGAAATGGGCTGATCGCGCGAGTTTGGAAAGTGTTGGCGAACGACAAAGCGTACTTGAACAATGTGCGCTCGATCCGCGCAAAGGGTGACTCAGTAAAGACAGCGGACTACATCCACAGAGCGTTTATTGAGCGACTGCCAGAGCAGTTCCGCCTACACCGCAATGAAATCTACCCGAACATCGGAACGAAACCAAAGCCAGCGGCAGGTGCGCAGCCAAACGGCGAGAAAAAGGTAGTTCCTATCAATGTGACGCAGGGACAACGGCCACGACGCGAGCAAGTGGATTGGGTAAAAACCAGCGATTCCATGTGGATAGCTGGGATGGCCTATCTCTTGGACGGAAAACTTGTCAAAGGTTTCAAGGACGCTCCCGCTAATCGATATTGACCCAAACACGTTTTTTCTTGCCCTGCGAGAGAAAAGCATAGTACGCTGCCAACTGTTTAGGAACCATCGAGGAGGATGACCTCGCAAAAAATCCACGTCATTCGGCGAGCACTCCGAATGCAGCAGTACCCTCCTAAACGTTCCAAAAAACTATCGGGTGAAGTGAGACTTTTCTTGGTTGACTCCGAGAAGAGTGCCAACGCGGAATAGACAGCAGATGCGAAGCTGGCGCGTCGGGACGCGAAACCGCAGGCGTTGAGCTACATTCCGAGGTTTGATCTATGGCTTCACCACTAGCAGAAGCAGCAGTCGAAGCGGTCGAACTGGAAGCGTTCAGTAAGGGCATTCCCGATCTCGTCTACAAAAGCCGCACGATGTACAACTTCTTCAAAAAAGGAGCAAAGACATACCCGACCGCAAATATTACTGCGGCTGGCGGCACAACCCGACCGGCGTTTCGCATTCCGTTCCGCGTCCAGTCAGGTGCAGCCATCACCACGCAAACCGGTGACGGTGATAGCTTGCTTCGCGGGACCGGATCAAAGTGGCTCTCGGGGGATTTGTCTCCAGTGGGCTTGTTCGCTGGGTATGAGCACATCGCGCCCAGCCTAAACTTCGCTGTATCGGTGAAACTCTCTAGCTTGGTAAACTAGAGACAATACCGAGGGAACCGTCATGGAATTTTCAGAGAATGACATCGGATACATGGCAGCAATCTTGGATGGAGAAGGCTCTATTAACTTCTCCACTACAGGAGGGTGGCGAGCATGTGTATCCGCAGTTTGTAATTCAAATCCTCTGATAATTTCACGAGTCGAATCCATTCTGGATTCTTGGGGAATCCAATATGTTACGCGCTCAACGCATGTGCATTTCTGGCATGTGGATATTAAAGGGCGTTGCAGCAACAAAAAGAGATTCCTTGAGATTATCTTCAACTCGCTGAGTGGCAAAAAAGAACAAGCGAGGCTGATGATTAAATATATGGCACGCCGTGGTGACAGGCGGTTTGTCAGAATTTCCGAAATGGATAAGGCTATCGCAATTAGGGTGAAACAATTGAACCGCCTTAACCGAACGGGCACCGTAGAGACCGCACGCGAAGCCTTCCTTGAACTTGTGGAGGAAGTGAAGATACAGTCCGAACTCTTTGGCGACAAAGAGAGCCCCGCAGAAATGCCGGGGCCTACGCTAATCAAGAAACAGGCGTAGTAACAAAGCATCTGGCGAAATAACGTACCTTGCAAGGAAGGCCACGGAGGGTCCAAAGAGAAGCCTCATCTCTCTGCGGGCTGAAGAATTGAAAAATTCTTTCGATTCCTTTATGCGTGGCGTTGACGCTCAGTTCTTGAGCGATGGCGCAGGCTCGATCGTGCAAATTCCAACCACGGCGACGATCAACAACAACACGCTTGGCGGCGCAAACCCGTCATCGATTGTTGGTCTTGGCGGGCAAGCCAATCAGTTCCAAGAGCAGCAATCGGTCCAGTTGTTCGCTGCGGAAGGTGGCGGCGCGAGAACCACACCGGCAGTAGCGGTAGTCTCCTACGTGGACGGTGCCAACGATACGGTCTACTTCTCGACCGCATTGCCGACCAGCACTTCGACAGGAGATTTCGTCGTCATCCAGAACGGGACAGGTGCGCTTAATTCGGGCGTGCTTGGACTCTATGCTTGGCAGACGAACGCGACGACCGGTACGATCATGGGACTCAACCGTGCAACGTATCCAGGCCAGCTCTCGGTCCCGAACATCAACAAGGGCAACTTTGCCATCAACACGACAGACGGCTTCAAAGCAGAAATTCTCATTGGCCGCGGTCTTGGTTCAGAAAACGAGGCAGTAGCCGATTTCGAATGGATCTGCGGGCCAGACCAGCAACTCGCCGTGACGCAACTTTACACCAACGTCTTGATGCAGAACTTCAACCCTCCGGGGGACAAAGCTCTGGACATGACGAAGAAAAAGATGCCGATCACCTACGGCGGACGCACGCTGAATGTCGTGTACACCGCAAAACAAGGACGCCTCGATGCCGTATGCCCGGAAACTTGGGGCATCATCGAAACCGTCGAGCCGTCCCTTTACGAATTCGGAGATGGCGTCACCACCATGCCGATTCCGGACTTCGTTAACCAAGGTACATACTTGACCAGTAGTATCTTTTATTACAACACGTTCCTCAACGTTTTCCAAAGCAACTCGAAGGCGGCGTGCTACATTTCAAACGCTGCGGTTCCTTCCGTCACCAGTTAATCGGTGGCGCTGTGACATTGGGGCGGTCGCAAGATCGCCCCTTCAAAAATCGGGTATTCGGGGAGAAAGTATGAAAGGAATAGATGTTGAAATGGGTGAGACAGTAGCGGCAAAAGTGAAGTATGCGGTTCATCCTCGGCACGGCTGGGTGATTGTCAGAAAACTCAGCCTTGAGGAAATTAAGACTGATGCCGGACTCATCGTGGACCGCTCGCAAGCAAAGAGTTACCAAGCTGAAGTTGTCGAAGCCGCCGAGGTAGTTCGCAATGGAAAGTTTGTTGCGAGTGACTTGAAACCCGGAGACCTTGTTATCATCACGGCTTTCTCGATGACCTTTGAAGACCTCGAAGAGTTGACCGGAGAAAAGGATTTACTCATGGTGCGCGACGAGGAATGTTACGCTCGCGCCGAAGTCATCGAATGACCAAAGAAGCCCGCATCTGCCCAAGGGAATTTCAAGATAGGCTCCGTGTCTTCGGAGTGAATCCATACGGCGAGAACATCTTCAAGTTCGCTTGGGGTCGCACATCCTTCATTCGGATGGGGAATATCTGGCGCGACAAGTACGGCAATGAACGCCGGGAATACCGAGACCGCTGCCAGAATCACGAGATGCAATGCTGGACGCTGATGCGCTGGAAACCTGCATCGTTCTACGGCTCGCCGACAAGCTACTACCGCAATACCTGGGATCAAGTTTCCCGGACCTATACGACGGGAGAATATCCCTACAAAGGACGCTACGAACCCGTTCAGCCGTTTATGAGCCGTGAACTCGTGAACGGGAAGATGGTTGTAGAACATCTGGAACTCAATCACTTCTTGATCGACCGCATTATTCCCATGATGCAAGCCTTTCAGCGGCTCTCGACAAGCGAGCAGGAAGCAGCCAGACAGTTCGAGCAGAATGAACAGAAGAGCCGTGAAGCCGAAGAGGTCGCGGAAAAAATGGCAGAGGCGATGCCCGCATTTATCAATCCAGTTTCGTTCAGTTTGCAGGGTTGCCGTACTTCTCTGCTAGACAAGAAAATGGAACAGATTCAAAAAGTCTGGAATCGTCTGACAGTACGAGGGCGCAGACCGAATTTCCAACAAGGATTTCAAGTAGCATCAAGGCCACGGCTTATCAACTAGGAGTTAAATCGGGTATCGGGGAGGATTGAATGGAAGCAACGAGAGGACTAGCACCAAACTCACCAATCGCACGCAAGATGACGGCCATTAAGAATGCAGAGGAAAACGGCCAAGCAATGCTCAGTACGTCGGATGAAGACCCGAACGTGGGAGTAATCTACATTTACAACTGCGTATCAGGACTTCAACACGCTCCGATTTGCCAGCCGCCAAACTTTCCTAACTTCAAGGTTCCGGAGTGCAAGCCTGGCGAGAAAGTCGGATGGACAACGATCCGTGCGCTCGTTAAGAACCGTTTCACGCGGCCAGGAACGGACGAAACCTATTACATTCAGGAGGACGGAAGAAAACACGCGAACAGCCTGCTCAATCCTTCCGTGCATCCGTCAAGCCCATGGGAGACACAACTCCGCGAGATTCCGCCCGGAACTCCCGGCATCGCGCAAGACCAGTATGGCAATAACATGAACGCATTCGGTGTGTGGTGGTCGCTCACGGCACCAGACGATCCCGCACTTGATGCTGAGATCGAGAAATTCAAGAGGCGTGTCGAAAACACGTTCAAAGTGCTAATCGCTTCTGCGGAAGAAAAGGCTGCGAAGAACGAACGGCACATGATTACCCCGCGCGAACACTTTGCGATGGATTACCTCGGTCTGCAATCTGTCTGGCATCAGTCCACCACGCGCATGGTCACCTGCCCGAATTGCGGAGACCACATCCGCGAGGGCATCGCGTATCACAAGAATTTTGCCAATGACGTCTGCATTGTTGACCGCGTGAAGTACGACAAACTTTTCCCGCAGAAAGCTGCCGCTGCTCACATTCCCGAAGAAGAAGATGAAACCGTGGAAGCGGGCACGAAGAAGCGCGGCAAGAGGTCTGCGGCTTAACGATCTTCACTGAGGCCGGGTTCGTATCACTACGATCTACCCGAATCGAGTGGCGCATCCGGCCTTGGTGATGTTTTGAGAGGAGGCAACCATTGCCCGACTTTTCGCAGTCGTTGTTTCCAAATATTTCTACAGTTACGACGCTCGTCAGGTCCATAATCAATGACACCTACCCTGGGCTGAATGGAACGCAAGGCCGCATCTTCACGGACTCCGCGCCTTTTGTAATCCCCTACCTGAATTCGGCGCTTACCACACTAATGCGCAAACTGCGCAACGAAGGTGTCACGTTTCCCACCAAAGACAACTACATCATGTACAACGTGACTCCGGTTTTGGCAGTGAGCCCGAATGTTCAGGTCTACATCGGCTACAACGGATATTTCGATGGCTCGAACATGCATCCGACGCCGACACTTCCAAACGACATGATGCAGCCTTACGAGGTCTCTGAACAGATTGTTGGTTCCGGCCTTGAATTCGAGCCCATGAGCCAGCCACAAGGCGGAATAGCATCGACGAATCAAGGACCATACATGGGTGTGTGGGAATGGCGCGACTACGGCATTTACATGCCCGGCAGCACGCAGGCCAAAAATCTGCGGCTCCGCTACAAATCGACGTTGATGCCTCTGGATGTTCCTCCTACGGATTTTCCCACAACGGCTATCAACATCATTGACAGCGCCGACGCTCTTGCTTACCACATGGCCGCGATGTACGCGAATGCCCGCGGCGCTGCGGCTGTCGAAGGACTGATTCAGCAGCGAGACGACGCGATTTTCGATATGGCGAATGAATTTGTGCGACGCTCGCAGAGCGTCCAATATCGCAGGCAAGCATACGGCGGAGATTCGCGTGGCAGTTCCGGAAACGTAGGTTCGACGGCTTTTCAGGGATAAGATGAACCGATTTGACGGCATCATCATCAATGCAATCGGAGAAGCGGTTCCTGGCTGCAACGTCTACGTGTGCAACCAGCCACTCACGTCGCCGACAAATCCGATTACTATCCCTCCTGCTCCGCTGGCTACGCTCTACACAGATTCCACTGGCGCAACCATTCTTCCGAATCCTATTCAAGCCGATGGCAACGGGAATTTTCACTTTTACGCTCCAGTTGGCGTGTACTCACTAGTTTATTCGGACACTTACAATCGCATCGCACCCAATCCACAAATTTTCCCCGACCAGCAAATCGTCACGCCGGGTGGCGGATCGACAAATAGTGTTGGACTTAGTGTACCTACTGGATATGCGGTCACTGGCTCGCCTGTCACGATTTCTGGCGTCCTCGCGCTTGCCTACTCGACCGATTGGCCGAACAGCACAGTTATCGTCGGTCCCGCATCTGGCGGTCCTGGCGCTCCTACACGGCGGCAACTGACAGCGGCAGACATTGGCGGTGGCATCGGCACAGTAACAAGTATCAACGCTTCGGTGACGCCTGGAGCTCTCTTCACTGGCTTATTTACTGGCGGTCCTGTCACGGCAACTGGTGTGCTCGCCCTAGCGTTTGATTTCGCGCCGCAACTTCCAAATTTAATTGTCGCTGGCCCTGCCAGTGGTGGCCTTGGAGCTGTGACGGCTAGATTGATGCAGCCGGCCGATTTACCTGCCGCTGCGACGCCCTCATTTTCCGCTACCCCCGCATTCAATGGCGCGGTGAACAATTCTTTCGTTATGACGCTTTCTGGGAATGTCAGTTCCTCAACGTTCTCCGGTGGAGTTGTCGGACAGCTCTATACGTTCGTGATTAAACAGGACGCTACGGGAGCCCGTGTGATGACTTGGCCCACGAATATGGTGGGACAAGGCACAATCGACCCGACACCAAACATCCGCAATGTGCAGCAATTTATTTGGGATGGGACAAGTTTGCTCTCAGTCGGTCCGATGCAGAGCATGTAGGACATCTGCCCTAGCAGAGTTGAAAACAACACTTAGGGAGCGCCTCGGGTACGCTGAAAAAGGAGACACAACATGGCACAAGCAGCAATCGTAGTTGGCGGACATGAAGGAACGAACGATCAGCGATTCGAGCGTCACATCGGAACATTGACAGTTGGACCTGGAACCTATTCGCCAGGCGGATTGCCTTTAGCTTCGGTGCTCAATGCCGCACTCTTGCCGAAAAGCAATAGCAATCCCTTTGGCGTGATTCTGTATTCGCAGAACGGCTCTGGATACATCTACCAGTACATCAAATCCACTGGCAACATGATGATCCTGCAAGTTCCACTGACAGGATCGCTGGCTACGGCTGCTCCGCTTGTCGAGATTCTCGCGGGTAGCACATTATCTGCGGTGCAGGCCGACGTGATTTTCTTTGAAGCCATCTATCGCCGGAATGCGACGATATTCCCGTAAAACGGAGAATGAAATATCAACAACGCTCGCAATCCGACGCTGCAATCCGTGTCCCTTGAGAAATTTCTTGGGTTATTCACAGGTGCGTCACCAGAGAGCCTTCCGGAAGGGGGTTCGCCGCTCGTTTTCAATTGTGACTTCCAAGTTAGCGGCGTACTCCCTCGTCCGGGACTTCAGAGTATCTACACACTCGCGCTCAATGGTTACGCTGGCAACGGACTTGACGGAGGCGGGGCACTTCCTTGGAGCAATCCATTTAGCGTCACTGGCCCTCCTATCGGCATCTATGCAACTAGGTCGCTTGCTCACGGGCAGAATAGCAATAGTCTCGTAACCACAAATTACGGTTTCTCCGTCAATCCTTCCAGTTCGATAGAATCCATAAATATCAACGTGACTGGCGGAGTCAGCGGATCGGGATTCCCTGGGCTGATTCTTCTTGCTTCGATAGTTTATCAAGGCTCTGTCATTGCGAACATTTTCCCAGATGTGTTCATTTTCCCAAATGGCTCGACGGATACAACATTCAGTTTTTCTAGCGACAACCAGTCGCTAGGAAATATCCTCACTCCATCTGTTGTTAACGACCCAAGTTTTGGCGTGCAGTTCACGGTCGAGTACACAAGTTCCACCGGCATATCGCGTACCGTACGGTTGTCCGGCGCGAAAGTGCAATTGATTCTCAGCGGAGATTCTGGGAGGAATTTCAATTACGTAAAGACGTTCGAGCAAACCGATGGCGATATTATAACTCTGGCTTTGGACGACACTGGTACCATCTGGCAGGAAGATGTAACCAACAACCCAGGAATCTTAGTTCCTTTCAGCGGTTCGGCAACTCCAGGGAGCGCACAACAGTATGCGATTACGGGCACAACTACCGGAGCTGGAGGATTCCCCGCCGCTTCGCCTTGGTCAAATCCGGCCAATGTGACCGGCCCTCCAGATGGCAATTACGCTACAAATAATCTGGATAGCGGTACGAATAGGAGCACTGACCTTTTACTTGCAAGTAATTACGGTTTTTCCATCCCTGCAAATGCCGTGATTCTAGACCTATTTGTAGTCCTCACCGGACATTTTTCCTTCAGTGTTACCGGGGCAATGGTCCCCCAGATCGGCGTAACGCTTTCAAGCGCGGGACTGCAAGTTGGTAATGGGCAAAGCGGAGATTTTGACGCAACTGCCGACCAGCAATTCGATTTTGGAGGTGATTCCTCTTTTTGGGGTACAAGTCTTACGCCCGCAATCATCAATGACCCGTCGTTTGGAGTCTATATACAGGGATCGATATCGAGTAACAAGCCGCATATTCCTCCACTTCCACAGACCAGTGGAACATTTGAAATAACTTCCGCTCAAATAGTCGTTTCTTACTTGATCGGAGCGACACAACAAATCCAGCCCAACAGTTTCGCGGAATCGGCAACTGTGGACGACCGCGAATTCATCGCTTTTAGCAATCTGCTCAACGGGACGGACATTCCTCGCACGTTTGACGGAGTAAACTTTCCTCGATTGTCGCAAGTCGGTCCCGGCGCTCCGCCAACGGCATCAACGACGACGACCGGCAGCGCGATTACCTCTATCACGCAGAATCCGGCAGTCTCGCTACTCACTGGCCCGCATGACTTTCTTTTGGTTTCGGATTCGCCTTCTGACCATGGAACCTTTGGAACCCCTGCGACTCCTGGAAATGTGCTGACATTGTTTTTTCGTTCGGCAACGCTTGTACCTACCTACTTGCTTCCCGGAATGAATGTCGTGCTCGCGGGCTTTCCAACAATCAACGGATTCATGGTTAACAATGATCCTGCGGGGCTACTCGCGCCACAGTTTTATACCGTGACGAGCGTGGGACAGCCCATTCCCGGCGAGCAATCCTATGCCGCCATCACCATGACGGTGAATTTCACGACCTTTTATAACCAAATGACTCCCGCAGGCTGCTCTTTCCAAGCGACCGAAGCGACTCTGACGACCGCAGTCCAAGTTCCTAATCTTGAAGTTGGCAATCAATTCCAGATCACGGCGACTGGCGGTGCTCCTCCAACGGGATATGACGGAACGTGGACAGTTGACGAGACGCCAAACGCTTCGCAACTACAAATCGTAAGCACCGCACTCACCAACAACGTAGCGACCTATGGATTCAACTTGATTACCGGGACAGCGCCAGTGGCAGGCCAAGCCGTGACTGTCGTAGATACACTCAACGGCAACGGCCTCTTCAATGTGGCGGACGCGATTATTATTTCCGTGACCGCAGGAACTTTCTCCATCGCCCTGCAAAGCACGAAAAATATCCCGAGCGCGGCGGAAAATGCTGGAGCGCTAATTTTCGGCACCATCTTCCAATTCGACCCGTTTGCAATCGTTGGAAACAAATCTGGCGTTGGGACCATCGTCACGGTTGGAATCATCGCGGCTGGTATCCGCATGATTTGCTACTCCTTCTTGACAGATGACGGGTACATTACGCAGCCTTCTCCTGTGCTCACCTACGACGTTGTAGCCGGAGCGCAAGGACTCGCTATCTCAGATCTCTTGACCGGCCCATCGAATGTCGTTGCGCGGATCATTCACTTGACTGCCGCAAATGGAGGGCAATTCTACAATATCCCAACTCCCGTAACGGTCCTTAGTAACGGACAAAACGTCGTCAACACATCCACATATTTGCTGGACAACACTTCTACAAGCATCACGCTAAGTTTCTCTGACGATGTGCTCACGGGAGCCACGGAAATTGACGTTCCAGGAAACAATCTGTTCGAGACAACCGAACTAGGTTCTCCTTTGGCTTTGATTCCTTATGCTGGCAGAATCTTCGCACTTGGCGAGCAAAACAAAATACAAAACCTCTTGAATTACAGCTTCGATGGAGGAATCCAAGTTAACCGCAGCGGTGTCTCAGGCGGAGCAGGCTCGATACAAACCTACCCGGCTGGCTGGACCGTCGATCCCATAGCTGGAGCTGGCGGCAGCGTTGTTTTGTCACCTATCTTCGGAAATGCGTATCAAATCGTTGGAACGGGAACCATCATATCTCCATCCGGTCCGCAAGGCATGATTACGCAACCTGCCTACCAGGACGAAGACCTCGTACCGATTATCGATGCCTCGACCACTTATAGCGTGCGCATCACAGCATCTGCCGTTCAAACATCTGGGGCTGCCGGAGCACTGGGAAATCTAGTTGTGGACCTCTACAGTCCAAGTCTCGGAAAAGCTCTCGGCACTTTCAATATTCAGCTTTCAAGTATGACCTCACAGATGGCGATTTACACGGGAACTATGCTGACGAAGACGCTTGCTCCAGTTCCTACCGACCTCATGATTCGTCTTTATGTGACCGGACTGACGGCGAACTGGACAATGACGACTGACCGAATAGAACCGTTTCCGACCGAGCAACCGGACTTGTCTGGACAAATCATCGGAAGCTATCAGGGCAACTTCGAAGCCTTCGACCGCATCAATGGCGTTGTACTGACGAACGTTCAGAATCAGCAGCCAAACAAATCGGCATTCACGCTTTTTGACACGCTCTACGTGGTTAAAACAGGCTCGCTAGTTTCGACTCAAGACAGCAAAACTACTGAACCTTCGCAGTGGTCAACTCCGCGCGTTATTTCAAACGTCGTAGGTACGACTTCTGTCTATGGAGTAGCTGGCGTAAACGATCAAGACTCTGGCGAAGAATGGGCCATCATCGCAGGCCAGCCTGGAGCGTTCGTTTTCAATGGCGGCGAGCCGGTCAAGATCACGGAAGAAATTCAAGAACTCTGGAATCTGATTAACTGGAAGTATGGACACACGCTTTGGGTGACGAACGATATCACCAATCGGCGAATCCTTATTGGAGTGCCGATGAAAACATTCACAGTGCAAAACGGAATGAACGTCCAGAATCCGTGGCTACCAGTAGGACTCATTCCCGATAACGGCAATCCAACGACTCCAAACCTAGTCATCGCGCTTAACTACAAATTCCTTACGACTGCTTCTGAGCTTGGTGGCCGCGCTGAAATTCATGTCTCTTCTTTTGGTGGCAAACTCCTTTCCGTGGATATGGCGCGGAAGTGGAATATCTGGTCAATTCAGTCTCCATGCGCCGGACTCATCAAGCGGCAGGACACGACTCAGCAAACATTTTTCGGGAACTCCGAAGGCACAGCTAAAATTTATCAGTTGACGCCTGGGCTTCTCGAAGACGACGGAGAAGCCTTCTGGCAGCTATGGACTTCGCATGGTTTCCCGACGCCAGAACAAGAGCAAGGACTACAACTCGGTTCAGTGCGCAAGATGTTCGAGTTTATGAGCCTCATCCTTGGTGGAAGCGGGAGTCTTGCGATAAATGTCTTTCCTGATTCCATAACTTCGCCCTACGGACACGCACTCTTGCCGAATATCAATCTGCCGGCGACGACTAGTGGAGATACCGAAGTTCCGTTGAACGAAACAGGGAACCGTCTTTTCGTACAGTTTTCCTGCAACGCCGTGGGTGCCGGATTTGCATTGAGCCGTATTGTCATGCCGTTGCGACAAGATCCATTTTCGCCGGTTCGCGGAATAAATATATGATCGACATAAACCGCGAGATTACGCTGCTTCGACAGATTCCCGGTGTTGGACAACATCTTGCCAATGCCCTAAAACTTTTGCAGGACGGCGCTAACAGCCTCGGAACGAACATTGGAGCCGACCCAACAGCGACCGTTCCTGCCCCTCCTCCGATTCAAGGATTGACTGTCAAAACCGATGGAAACGGCAACGTCCATGCGGTCATCAACGACAGTAGTTCGATTCAGAAAGGAATTAACTACTTTGTCGAGGTCCAGCAACTCCACACTTCAGCTCCGCTAACATTCTCGCAACCCCACGTCATTCAACTTGGCGCGAGCCGTACAATGCCTCCCATGCCTCTGCCTGCATTGGATGACAATGGAAACCCTGTCCACTACATCGCTCAAGCCTACTCGCAATTCCTTGGTGGACTGCCTGGACCTAAGATACGCTTTGGCGGCACGACACCGACGCCGTTCTTGCCTGGTGGAACAGGAAGGGCTACGCTCTTGCCCAGTACGGGATCTGGGACTGCACAGAACTCTGGCGAGCAAGCTGGCAGCGGACTGGGCAAGCAACTTTTCAGGAAAAAAGGCTGATGATTAGGGACATGCAAGATGGGGATATCGAGGCGCTCAAGGCGATTCATAGAGAGAGTGATTTTGACTATTTATTTCCTGCTCTTAGCGATCCGCTCTTTCTCATCAAGAAAGTGGTCGAGGATAAAGGACTCGTCGTTCAGGGCATTGCTGCGAAAGTCGAATTGACGGTGTATCTGTGGGTGAGTCATTCGGATGGCACGGCGGAGCAGCGGTGGGAATGGATGCAGCAACTTGTCGAGGCCACAAAACTTGCCGCGTGGCAAAAGGGCGTAGATACGCTAACATGTGTCGTGCCGCCAGAGATTGCGGACAGTTTCGAGCGGCGACTATGCGGCCCAGAAGTGGGAATGAGCAGGGACAGACCTTGGCCGCGCTTCTCGTATGATTTGCTGCAATATGTTCCTCGGGTGGAAAGTGAAGTTCAAGCAACGTGAAAATCTACACGCTTGTTACCGTCCAGCTCACGGACGTAATCGGGGAATATCTCCCCGTTGAATCTCACTCTTTCGAATACGGTGGTCCTGTTGCTCGATGCGACCGTTCCGCACAAAATCAAGCTTCACAAAATTCCAAAACAGCAAACGGAGTAGCTGGTGGATTCGGAGCGACCGCTTCGCAGATTGGTTCTTCGATCATCCCTGGCCTTGAACGCGAAGCTAACAATCCTGTTGGCCTAACTCCTGAACAGAGAAATACAGCAACTGTCTCCGGTGCCGAAGCTATCGGCGGCGTCAACTCGGGAGTAAAAGGCGAAGCGAACCTAGCCAGCTCGCGCACACGTAATGCGGGAGGATTTGCGCCAGCACTGGATGAGGCTGCGCGAATCAAGAGCCGTGCGCTCGCAACCAATACGCAAGATATAACGAACCTCGACACTTCGCTCGCAAACAAAAAGCAGCAATTTGCGCAAGGTGAACTAGGTGGCTTGTACGGAAATTTGAACGCTGACCAGTTAAAGGCGATGGGCATTTCGGACGAAGACTTGAACACCATGATTAAGGCAGGTCAGACCGGCTGGCAACAAAATGCGATGGGATGGCTAAATGCGTTCAAGCCGAGCGGCGGTGGTGGCGGAGGCGGTGGATCGGCAGCCGGGTAGAGGATAGAAACGAATGTTGAGTCTTCAGGACGTCCTGAAACTTTCACCCAACGCAAGCGAGGATGAACTTCGCTCAAAAGGGCTTTTGCCGCAACCTGGTATTGTTCCTTCGTCGTCTATGATTGGCTCTCCTGTCGCACCTGTCAGCGCAACTCCGACCCCTGTTGCGAAGATGACGCCTCCAGTTCTTCCGCATCCTAACGTGCCCGCTCCGGTCGCATCGCCAAATGTTCCTGCTCCAGAATTTACTCCCATGACTCCGCCAACGAATACGACCGGTATCGACGTAAAGCCGATGACTCTGCCGACACTTAATTTCCAAGAGCGCCAAGCGTTGCCATCTACTTCTCCGGGAGTGCTTCCAGGTTCTTCTGGTTATTACGAGGGGAAAATAGACAAGATCGAAGACCAAAAAGCAAATCCGCTTGGCAGTCCTGAAAACCATCCAGGCTTTGGCGGAAAACTCGCGCACGTTCTAGGGCTAATTGGCAACATCGCAGGGAACGCTACGATACCCGGAACAATGGCAAACATACCGGGCACAGACCTCAACAGGAATCTGCGAGAAAGTGCCGACGAGAATCGGCTGGCAGGCGCGAAGAAACAAGAAACTGAAGAGGAAGCAGTCAAGCAGCGTCCAGAAATAGCGGAAGCGGCTGGCGAAGCGCGTGGCAGAGTGCAAGAGGAAAAAGACGAAGCCGCCGAGCGCAGAGAACAGTCCCGCGAAGCCAGCGCAGAAAAGATTGCCACTGGCAAGGAAGGTTCCCAAGAAAAGATTGCGACTGGGAAAGAAAGCAGCGCCGAGAAAATTGCCGAGGGCAGAACGAAATCAGCCGAACAGATTGCTACTGAACGAGCACAGTCAGCCGAGCGTATTGCAACAGGCCGTAATTTGGCGATGACAGAGGCGGCAAGAATCCGTTCAGCTAATGCCAATGACCCAGACAAGCTCACCAACACGATGAAGACGATGAAGCAGCAAGCGCAATCGACGCTACCGGGGATTGACCGTGCGCTTGACGAAACAGAGAAAGTTGCAGGAAAGCTTGGACCAGCCGAAGGTCGCTGGAATGACTTCTGGCAAGGAAAGGTCGGAGCCGAAGACAAGGACTTCGCGCACTACAAAGATGAGATTGCTTTTGTGTCTTCCGCCGTGACTCTTGCGCACGCCCGTGGACGCATGTCTAACGAACTGTTCGAGCATTTCCAAAAAATGTTCGATGCTGGCAAGCAGGCTCCCGAGAACATGATTCAGGCACTCAATGTGGCGAAGGAATGGCTAACCGAATATGCAAAGATGGGAGACAAACCGGAGACGTCTGCGAACAATGCTAAGACTGGAGGTGGAGGAGCCAAACCGCCAGAAGGAAAAGTCAGCGTTTTCGATCCGCAAGGCAACGAACATTTCGTCCTGAAAGAAAAGAAAGATGCTTTCCTGAAAGATCCGAAGTACAAGGGATGGTCGGAGACAAAGAGTGCCCCCGCAAAGCAGTAGCGCCGTCGTAGATGACGAATATGGACTGGAACCTGCCAAGCCTGCCACTGGTGTCACTGATGACAAATACGGCCTAGAGCCAGCCAAGAAAACTGCCTCGCCTACTCCAACTTCTGCGCCAGTTACGCCTCAGCCTAAACCGAACGCTATCCAGCGTCTTTCTGAAGTGACGACTGGATTCCAGCATCCCATTGATGAGTTGACGCGCGAGGCAAAAAATATTTATCACAATCCAGGTTCTATCGCCGGAGACGTGAGTGAGACTATCGGTATTCCTCGCCAAGTGTGGACAGACCCATCGTGGAAGAATGTCTCTCAGATCGGCGGAACAGGTATCCCGGGTATAGCTTTTGGTGAGCATGGATTACTGCGCGATCCACTAGAATTTGGAAAAACCGTCACTGGAGCTAACCAAGCCGCAGAAGATGTACGAAACAAAAACTACAAAGCGATTGCAGGCGATATTGCTGGTGGAATTACAAATCTTGCCCTTCTAAAGAAGCCCGCTGAATCGGCGGTCGCTGCCGGTTCGAATGCCATCGAGAATGCGAAGCAAGGTCTAGCGGACGCTGTACGCACGCCAGAAAACAAATTGACGCCAGCAACACGCACGGCTGCTCGCGTAGCTGGTGCTGGAGCTGGTCACGCTACGGGCATTCCAGGAATGGAAATTGCCGGCGTGCTTGGCGGTCCCGCTCTTGCAGATGCGGCATTACCAAAGAGATTGAACCTCAATCCGGGACTTGGTTTCTATACGCCGTTCGACGAAGCGGAACAACAAGCGCAACTCTCAGGAAAACTTGGAGAGGCTGAGAAGTCGCGCATGAAAGAACTGACAGATCAAGGGAGAATCCGTCAGATCGAGGAACGCGAAACTGCTAAGCAGAAGCCTTCACCTATTGGAAGTGTTCCCGTACAGCCACAGTTACAGGGTTCTAACACTCTATCGACGGGAGCAGGAGGGCCTTCACCGGAACCTGCGACCGTGAAGCCTATGACTCCTCCGCAGTCAATGCCAATTGTGAAGACAAAGGCTCAACTTGCAGAGGAAGCGGCTCCGACACTTGGAAAGGGCACTCCAATTGTTCCTGGCGGACGAATTGTTGACCCGAACTCGCCTATCCCGAAGGTTCCGGTCACTTTTCAATCAGTCCCGCGCGAAACACTAGTAGAAATGGTACGTGATCCTAAGACTCCATATCAGGACAGAATTAACGCTATTGCCGAACTTAGGCGCAGTCCAGCCGGAACGAAACTCTTGCAGGATGTCCCAGGCGTTCGCTTTATGGTCGAGCCTGATGCTGAAGCGCAACCATTCAGGAAGTACGATGAGAAAGGTAATCTTGCTAAATCGGGTGTACAGGTGCCTCGCTCCTCTCTGGCAGGCAGACCCCTGCTGCTTGGCAAGCCAGCCACGGCCTCAACGCCAAATATCCCGTCATTGGACTTCGAGCAGCCCATAAAAGTGCCCTCAGAGACGCCTATTGCGCCCATGAAGCCTCCGACTGCTAATGTCGGCACGCCGACAGAAGTAAAACCAATGCAGAAGCCCACTGTAGAGCCAGAAAGGGCACCAGAACCACGCAGACCGCTACCCGGCGAGACGCCAGAGCGCCGCAAAGTGACCCGCGACATCGTAAACGACATGAGCGTAGAGCAGTTGGAACGGGATGCTAACAAGCCGGGCGTCGCACCAGAGGACAAAGCGCGAATGTTGCGCAACGCAGCCGATTTGCGCGAGATGCGAAATGAGCCAGAAGAGGTTCACGTCAAGGGACTGACAGCAGTTGAGCCGAAGACCACAGTCAAGCCGATGGAGAAACCTGTCTCGATCGACAAGAAGTATTCTCAGGACGAGATCACGGATGCCGAGGGACTTATCCAGCAGGAAGTGGGCATGATGCAGTCGGCTGACAGACCAGGTCGCTACTTTGACGAAAGCACCGAAGGCGAGCATACATTGGCTGGACGCGGTAGGCAGGGCATTGACCGCATGGGCGGATCGTGGCGTGGAGTGAAGAGTCTGCGGCCAGGAATGCCATTCATGAATGAGAATCCGCAGTTTACGCCAGCACAACTAGAAAAGGCTTTGCGCAACAAGGACAGTGCGATGTACCGCAAGGCAATGGAACGTGCGATTGACTTCATCCGGCGCGAGAAAGCCTCTGGAACAGCAAGAGAAGTCGGCGAGCATATTCCCGGCGAAGAAGAATTTCCACCGAAACGATAGCTTGCATATGTAGCCTCACTTGTGGCACATTGCTCCACATGAAGGTTTTAGAAGGTTTGGATTCCATAGTCAACGTAAAGCGCATTGATGTGGTGCGCGCTCGTGTGACGAAAAAAGAAAAAGAACAAGTCACGCAATTCGCCAAGTCTGCGAAGGTCACTGAGTCTGACGTGATTCGTTATGCCCTCCTTCAAGCGAAAGTGATTACGAAATAGATGCGCATAGCGATTTGTTCGAACATCAATGGGGGCCTCGGTCTCCAGTGCGAATACCAACTACTTCGCGCCTATCTTGAAGAACTCGGCCACGAAGTACACGGCCTGCAATATGACGCACCTCTGCCGGAAAACTTCCCCGTTTGCGAACTATCTATTTCTCTTGAGACTGTCTCGCGGCACCTCTTTTCCGTAGCGCCGATTCGCTGGCTATGGGTGAATCCAGAATGGTTTACGCAAGACCTGATTCCGGTAGTGAAGCGTAACTTCGTCAAAGTCTTTGCGAAAACTAACGAAGCACAGAGAATCCTCGAAGGAATATTTCCCGGCATGACGTTTTGCCTTGGCTTCCTGAGTCGTGACCAATACGACCCAACAATTGCGCGAGAACGGCGTTTTCTTCACGTTGGCGGTAACTCATCTTTGCGAAATACGACCGCGATCACGGATGCGTTTCGATGGAAGCAGAATGGCGAGGGCATCGGAGCGGAACTAACCATCATCAGCCAGAAACTAAAAGGCGTGGAACTGCCTGCCAATGTAACTGTATTGGAGCGTGTCAGTGAAGAAGAGTTGAAGCGGCTGCAAAACTCTCATGCGTTCCACTTGCACCCAAGCGGTACGGAAGGGTATGGAGCGGCGTTGCACGAATCTCTGTCCGTCAATGCGGCGATCCTTACCGTGGACGGCCCGCCGATGAATGAGATTGCGTGTGTATCGGCTTGGGTTCGACCGACAGGCAAATCCTCATTCGGCCTCGCGACGATATATGAAGTTTCAGCTATCGACATTCATGTAGCGGCTAAAAAGATGCTGGAAATGGAACTCCTGCCGATTGCGTGGGAGACACCGCCGCGCGTCGAATGGGAAAACGACAACGAACTATTCAAGGACATTTTGAAGAGCCATCTTGACGGACTGCGACCTGAGATCGTCGCAACTGGGCCGACAAGAGTTCACCGCGAGTTTGTTGGACAAAAGAGAATCGCGTTTCTCGGCAACTTTTCCCACAGCTTCTGTACAGAATCGGACTTGGCTTGGTCACTTGAGCATCTCGGCCATGAAGTAATTCGCGTCCCAGAAGACAAGAGCACGATTCAGGAATTGCAAGGCGCTGTTTGTGATGCAGACCTTTTTATGTTTGTACACACGCACGGCTGGCAAGTAGCTCCCGACGAAGAAATGTTTCGATTCATGGAATGCCTCAAAGAAAGAGGCATCCCTTCAGTCGGGTACCACTTGGACCGCTATTGGGGCATCCCGGAGCGCGAGGAGCGCATTGGCAAGACGCCATTTTGGAAATGTTCACATCTTTTTACCGCCGATGGTGGAAACCAGGAGAAATTTCTGGAACGCGGAGTGAATCATCATTATTTACAACCTGCAGTTGTCGAGCGCGGCGTGCATTACGGGTTCCCACGCGGAGATTTGTTCTGCGATGTCGGTTTTGTCGGAGCTATCGAAAGCTACCACAGAGAATATCCTTTTCGCATGGAGCTGATTGAGTTTTTGAGGACAAAGTACGGAGCGCGATTCAAGACATTTCAGGGTGTCCGCGAATCGCAGCTCAATGACGTGTACGCTTCCATGAAAGTTTGCGTGGGAGACAATATTTTTTCAGGAGTACCTCACTACGCCTCTGACCGGCTCTACGAGACCTGCGGGCGTGGCGGGTTCCTGCTCTATCCCCGATTTGAGGGTCTGACGATGCCGTGTGCTACTTACCAAGCGCAGAATCTTGAAGACCTTGGCGAGCAGATTGACCGCTGGCTGCAAATGCCGGTGGAGCGCCGTGCCATCGTGCGAGAGTGCATGGATTATATCCGCGAGTGCGGGACGTACACACATCGAGTGCAATCGGTCTTGGATACGGTGTTCAAATGACACCCTCGTGCGTAACCATACTGCGTAGGTATTGGAATTTGCTTCTTGTGTTCGGCATTGTCTTGGCGATACTCGCGCTCGGACTCAAGTGGCTTTACGATACCATCGAGAATTTTCAGCCGTAGGAAAATCACATGGCCTCGAATCGTCTGAAACAGGAAACACACATCGGCTTCATGGAGAAGCGCACGCTGGAGGTACTCCAACTTCATTGCTCAGAGTGCGACGCCATCTTTTATTACGTGAATGATCTCGACGACACCTTGAAACCTAGATTTTGCGCTGAGTGTGGACGAAAGGTATCCAATGCCGAAAGAGATTGAAGTGCTGTGGTACGGAGGGCAGAGGGGCTCGTGGTGTCACGCAATCGTCGAGTGGCTGACGGAGGGCTTTACGCACCGCATGGACGTGAAAGAAGTTCAAGGCGACGGAGCAATCGTCGTCATCAAAGCGGATTGGGACAGAGATTTAAACAATCTTGCGAAAACTATAACGCCGCTTTCTTGGTGCCTGCTGATAATCACAGCGAATGAAGATGGCGGGATGGGTGTTACGCGCGACGGAGACTTGCTCGCCATCCACGTTGAAGATAAAGTATTCATTCCACGCAATTGCCGAGTGTGGTTGCAAACTCCACACAAGCATCAAACGGCATCGCGTTATATCCCATGGGGCTGGACGCCAAACTGCCGGGTTGATGCATGGCCTGAGCGCACGCTAGATTGCTCTTTTGCTGGCCAAATCACGCACAAACGTCGATGGGATATGATGTCGCAGTTTCCTAAGATTGCGATGTCCTTGAAGAAATGGGAATTCCACGGAAGCGATGGCTTCGCAAAGGGTATCTCGCAGGCTGAATACTACGGACTCATGGCGCGTTCAAAAGTGATTCCTTGTCCCTCTGGGCCGCTGACGGTAGATTCGTTTCGTGTTTGCGAGGCGCTAGAGTTGGGTGCTGTGGCGCTGCTTGATGCGGCATCCCCGACTGGACCATATCCCGAATATTGGGAGCGTGTTTTTGGAGCGTGTCCCCTTTCTATAATTAAGGACTGGAATGAATTGCCTGTACTACTTGAGATATGGTCAGGCAATTGGCCTTCTGTAAATAATATAGTGCGGATGTGGTGGGCGGCATGGAAAGAGTCACTCAAACAGAATCTTCACCAGGACCTTCACGATCTCGGAGCATTATAAAAGGAGAAACAACATGAAAAAATGTCTCGTTGCAGTGGCCTTACTTTTTACTCTCGGCCTCGCTCGCGCCGCAGAAGCTCCAGTGTTTCCGTCAGATGCAAAGGTGAAGATTCTCCGCTTGCAGCTCGACCGCGCAAACGTCGTCGGCGAATACCGCCAGTTGCAATCTCGCATGAAGGAAATTGAGATGCAAGTCCCGCAGATGGACCAAGGCATTGAAGCCGCTATAGACGAAGCGTACAAACAAGCGAAAATCGAAAAAAAAGATTGGAATGTTGACCGTCAGAAATTGGAGTTTGTCGCCATCCCCAAACCTGAATCTAAAAAGCCATGATCGACAATCTGACCACTGTGCTGATTACCACATCTCCTAGCCCCAAGCACCCAAGCACAGACCTGATCGAAGAAACAATTGATTCGGTTCGCTGGCACTTGCCGACTGCGGAAATACTGATTCTCTGCGATGGCGTACGGCCAGAGCAGGAACATCATCGCGCGGCTTACAGCGAGTTTGTGATTCGCTTGGAAACTCTGTCCCTTGAAAGATGGAAAAACGTGCGGCTAATTGTGTTTCCTGAATGGCAGCACCAAGCGTGGACAATCGCAAAAGGGATTGAGCAGGTTAAGACTCCGTTGATTCTGTTTACGGAGCATGACCAAGCCCTACTTCCCATTTGGTTTCCGTGGGGAGATGTATGTGCCGTTATGAATGCTAGGCGTGAAGTCAACGTGATTCGTTTCATGCTCGAAGATTCAATAAAGCCGGAGTGGGAGCAGTTCATGCTTGGACCGCTGCAAAAATATTCCACATTAACTAAAACTATCCAGTGGTCGCAGCGTACACATTTAGCCTTTGTGGATTACTATCGCAAAATGATTGACGCGCATCTAAAGCCAGACGATCGTTGCTACCTTGAAGACAGACTGTACGGTCAATGTGACGATTGGGAAGAAAATAGGCTAACAATTTACACGCCACATGGACCGATGGCCAGGATTCGACATCTCGACGGTCGCGGCGACGACGTTAAATTTCATTCAGTGCTTGAAGGCAAAGAATGAATCCTGACGAAGCCATAACGGTGTTGATTCCAACATCGCCTATCAAAGCGCATCCGTCCACGGAGATAATCGACCAGACGATTGCCAGTATTCGGCACTGGTTGCCAGGCGCGAGAATTATCATTATGGTTGATGGAGTCCGTAAGGAGCAGTGGAAAGCTAGAGCAGGAGACTACTTTGAGTATGTGGACAGATTATTGGAACGAGAAACAAGTGGAGAGTTTCGTGTATTTGGATGGCTGTTTGAAAATCATGTACATCAAGTCGCAATGACGCGCTATACGCTCCCATTTGTAAAGACTCCTTTGCTTATGTTCGTAGAGCACGATTGTCCTCTCGTCACAGACCGTCCTATCGACTGGCAAGGAATCGTAGACGCCCTGCTCTCAGGTGATGTTAGTTGCGTCCGGTTCCTGCCTGAGTCTCGCGTCTGCCCGTATCATCTTTACTTGTACGAGGAGCAATTCGAATCTCATGGCGTGCCGCTATGGAAGACGAGGCAATGGTCTCAGCGGCCTCACGTTGCGACCGTGGAACTTTACAAGCGCGCAATGAACGTTTTCAGTCCCGAAGCCAACACGATGATCGAAGACCGATTGATGACCTATGTGCAGCACTCACCTTGGGAAGAATGGAAAGTGGCGACATACATTCCTGATGGCAATTTCCATCGGTCACTTCATCTTGACGCGCGAGGCACTGACAGTAAATTCGACGAACTCATGGTGTTTTGATGCCTGACACTTTCATACCACTCTCCGAAGTCGAATGGGTGGAGCAACTCGTCTGCGACCGCTATAAGGTGAAGATCCCGAAGTTTCTCGCGGACTATCATGCGTGGTGGCCGTGGTGGGAAAAGATGCGTTTCGCTTCAATGGAAGAGAATTTGAAGCGCGGTGACATTCTATTCGACGTAGGAGCGGAGATTGGCTGGATTTCCGCCATCTACGCGCAATTTGTAGGCGCTGAAAATATGTGCCTGTTTGAGCCTTGTGTTGAATTGTGGCCGAGTCTCATGGAAACTTGGCGAGCAAATGAATTGCAAACTCCTAAGTGTTGCACAAAGGCTTTTCTTGCGCACAGTGAACAGCCAGGAATAATAACTATCCATCACGGTTCTTGGCCCAAGGAAGCAAAGGCCGGTAAGATTCTCACGAATACAAAATTCCGACACATCAACGAGGATGGAAAAGATATCCCCAGGCTAACTCTAGATGGCTTCGTTTCGCTAACGGGATACAGGCCGAACGCCATTACCATAGATGTAGAGGGGGCAGAATTGATGGTACTGCGCGGAGCCGAGAAGACCATGCGTGAAATTCGGCCTTTGGTGTGGGTGAGTATCCACGAGGATGCAGTTATCGAACGCTACCAGCAAAATCCCAAAGACATTTATGCGCTCATGGAATCGCTTGGCTATGACGGAACAAATCTAGGGTTCGACCATGAAGCTCATTGGCTGTATAGACCGCGCTGATGGACGCTAAAATAATATACGAAGGCCGCGAAGTGACTTTCTTCGACGTGGACGAAAAGAGCCACATTGGAAACTGCTTGCTCAACGTATGCTGGTATGAGCTGAAGAATTTAGAAGTGATTCGCAGTTTGGACGTGCAAGGAAATTATGTAGATGCTGGAGCCCACATCGGCACGCACGCTCTGTTCTTTTCTCTCTTCTGTCCAGCAAAGCGCGTCTATGCCTTCGAGTCGAAGCACGAATACTATTTGAAATTGCTAAAAAACATCAACGGCAACCACGTCAAGAACTGCCTGCCATTCAACTACGCTTTAGTCGGAGAGCGCGGCGAACAGATGAATCCCGATGAAGGCGAAACGTTCAAGACAGAAACGCTTGACCATTTCAACTTAGAAAACGTCAAACTGCTCAAGATCGACGTGGAGAACATGGAACTGCGTGTCCTCAAAGGAGCCGTACGGACACTCAAGACCGTCGAGCATCTATTTCTAGAAGTCTGGACCGATGAAGTGTACGCGAAGCGCGGAGAGACTTCGCCAATGGCGGAGATTGTTTCCTTTCTGCAACCTTACGGCATCCGGCCAGTGCGCGAACTTGAATGGGAGAATCTTTGGCACTTCAAAAGGATGTGAGCGTGTATCTCTACAAAGAAGTTTGTTGCGTCTTGACCTACCAGCGGAATCATTTTCTCTACTGCGCATTGAAGCGCATCCGTGAGCAAGATAAGAAAATACCCATCGTTGTGTTCAGTGACCGAGGCGATGATAACCCAGAACTGCGTCACGTCTGCGGAGAGTTTTGGGCCGGAGTCGAGATCATTCCAAGGCACGATTACTACGGGAATAGTTACGCAACAATGGAGATGCTCCGGTGGGCATACGGGCAGCAAATCGGCTTAGTGATAGTGAGCGAAGATGACTTCATGCAAGGACCAGAGTGTCTGAATTGGTACCGCGAGACTCACGAAATGTTCACAGGTATTTTCTGCGCCTGCGGCTGGGTGTTCAATCGGCAAGCTCCGATCTCGGATGATTTGATGTTTGCTGCTTGGTTTTACAGTCCTTCATATTCTGTTAGGCGCGAGAAACTGGCTCAAGTCATCAAGCACGCTAACCCGCTCTACTACAATTCGATGCGTGAATACATCTTGAGCACTTTTCCGGACTCCCTGCTCCACAACAAAGGCAATCAGGAAAATACCGGGTTCTACGAGCAAGATGCAGTCTGGCAATATTGCATCGAAGCAGACAAGGGACAAGTCGCGTGGAACGGGATCGCCAAAGGCGCTCATCTGGGCTGTTCAGGTTACAACCGGCCAACAGGTCCGAAGTTCGAGGGCACTCTAGAAGAACGCATCGCCCAAGTGGAATCACTGATTGCCGATCCTTACTGGCGAGCTGACCTTTTCACGCGCGAAGTGGTGGAGCGAGAAATCGGGTACGTCCTCCCAAAGCGTGAATTTCACTATCGCGTGACGCTTCCCGGTGGCTGGGAGAGCGACTTCCGTTCGGAATTAACTTTGGACCGGCTTCCCAAACGGCTGAACAGCGTTACGCTTCCACCCAACGCGCAAATTTCTGTGCTTTGATTCCCATATTGCTGTAAAGTAGCCACAGCGGAACGGGTACCGCAGGAGGTATCCATTCCGTGATTTACAATGCGTCCCCGTTCGCTGCCCCGGCGACCATGCTCCTCACAGGGGTTAACTTCTACGCTTTTGGCTCGAAGTCGCAAGGCAAACCCACCACACGAATGCAGGTCACGAGTGTCTCCGCCAATGCTTCGAACAATGCCACTGTCGGCGTGAAGATTCTCGAAGGCCCCATTCCCATCATTGGAAATTTCATCACAATCATTGGGACCATGAGCGCATCTGGAGCCTACAACGTAACGAACGTCGCCATCTCGAACGTGGTCATTGACACGACAAGTGGCATCGGCACGATTACTTTCGCACTGACGACCGCGCAACTAGCGACAACCGCCGATTTTGGCACGGCTTTAGTTCCCATAGCGGAAGTAGCCGAGGCGCTGACAAATAATTCTTCGAGCTTACCGTGCGCCGTTCAGAGTCCTACCGGAGATGCGGCAAACGCAATGACCGTTACGTGGCAGACTTCCTATCCGTCTGCGCCTGCGGGAATCACAGCCACTCTACAAGGCTCGCTGAACGACATTGACAATGAATACGCCACGCTCGACACCAGCACAAACGCAGCCGGAGAAATCCGCAATGTTGCAATCGACGGGGTGAACTTCCTGCGCGTGAGGATTACCGGTCTGTCTGGAACGGCACCTACGGGCATCATCAAGTTGAGCGTTTAAGGGACTGCGTAAATGAAATCAAAACTGGCGATCATCTTTCTTTTGCTGGCGTGTATCCCCGCTTTCGCACAAAAGAAAGACGACGGCCCAAGGAATATACGTGTCGAATACCGCGACACGGACGAATTTAGTTTTCAGAATATTATCACGCAGCAGTCCATCACGGACTACGTGTGCATAGCCAGTCCAGGAAATCCACCCACAGGAAAGGTTCGTACTTATTGCGATTCAGGAACAGGTCAACTGACATGCCTGAACTCAGTAGGTGCGAACGTTTGTCCTGGAGGTGGGTCTTCGGCCGCTGGTCCCTTGGGAACCATCCAATCCACCAACGGAGTGGGAACACTTGTCACTTCAGGGGAAGCAGACAGCGGAACAGTATTCTCTACTACGCGAGACTTTCAAGGCAAAGGTCCGAATCCCTATACCGATGTGAGAGCCTATGGAGTGCGGGCGGTTAATCAGGCCGTCGCTCCTGCCATTCCTGGAATTACTTGCACGATCAGCTCGACTTCTTGCGCTCTCTCTTCGGCGAGCTCCTTTCAGAATGGGGATGGAGTCGTGGTCTTCGGTGCTGGACCGGCGAACAGCATAACCACGCCCACGGGCCTTGCGGTGACGCCGAGCGTTTCCTCGGCTCCGACCGGCACGGGTTTTGACGTGGCTTCGGTTGCTGGCTCGACGCAGTATTGCTACGCCATCCTGGCGGAAGATAAGGCGGGCGGACTAAGCGCCGCGACCTCACAGGTTTGCACCTCGACCGGGCAAGCCGCGTTGGGCTACCAGACCGTTTCCATCTCCGGTTTCACGCGCTCCGGGCAGACCGTGACGGCCACGGCTACTGCACACGGACTCTCTACGGGCGCGTGGGTTAACATTACGACGCCGAACGTAAACGGAACAGACAACCTGTACTTCGGCGGGTGGTACAACGTCACGGTCACGGACGCGAACCATTTTACCTATCTGACCGGGAACGCGGTGTCCTCGGGGGCACCAACCGTCTCGGGTGCGGGCGGGACCCTTAACTATTGGTACGACAATAAGCTTACTTGGACCTCGCAGGCCAACGCCTACCGCTATTACGTTTACGCAGGGCCGAGCGGATCGCTGACATTGGCGGGTGTAAGCAAGGTACAGAGCACGGTCAATGGGCTAACGCCAGATACCACCTGGCAGGATTACGGTTCCACGATGATGAGCGGGCAACTCTTTCCGTACTTCGTACCTAGCACGCCGCCCGTCTCCGCGCAAGCCGACCCGCTGGTGACTACCGTCGTGTCCGGTGCGGGCACCACGACGCTTACGCTGGCCAACTCCGCAAGCACCTCGGTTTCGGGTGCGACCATCCTCTTCGACAACACACCCAACATCGTCACGGCGGCGAGCCATTGCAGCTTCAACAGCTTGCTTTATTTTCCTGGTAGTACAAATTCGTATGTGACGAACTCTTATTTGAATCTTTCGGCGTATACGCTTGCCATTAGCCTCGCGGGTTCAAACCTTGCGCTCAATGACACGATGGAGGTTAGTGGTGGTACCAAGATTTTTGGCACGCTTGGAGCGCAGACGAATAGTTCGTTATCTTTCGGCTACCCAGTTGGTGGTTCTATCCAAGGTTTAAGGGCTAATCCTGCCGTCTATGCCTCGAACGGGATTAACCAAATTACTGGCGTCCAATTTAGCGCCGGAAATGCTGCGGTTGCGGTACTGGAAGACGGCGCCTCAAACGATAGCATGAACTACGTCAACTTTGACGCGACCGCTGGCCCGATGTCCATGCCGCTGATGCTACGGGCGGGAGTCTTTAGTAATAATTTTGACCACATAGCCTTGATTGCCAACCAGGGTCCGGGAAGTTCTACACCCGTCTTCTACCTTAGTTCAAACGCGGCTTTGACCAATCTTAGTTTGAGTGGGCGGGGTATCTTTCTGCTCACGGGAGGTTCGGGAACAGATATAACAATCAGCGGCAACACTCGTATTCAGGGAAACGTTCCTCCGTTTTTGGCGATAGCGAATCTCGGCGCTGGAAATGTGGGCGGAAACATCACCATCAGTAACGTCGAGCTGGATACGGCAAGCACGGCGATGGTAGCCAACCTAACCACAAATGGCGGTTCTTACGGTGGCAAGTTATCTATCTTTGACTCTTTTGCTGGCCCCGCCTCGGGTTACGGTTATCTCACGGGCCAGCCGGTCGGGTTGGCCGTGGGGAACGCGATAAGCGGACAGAACGTTAATTCCTACCACGACTCGAATTTTGGAAACAACACGCTCAATGTTTTTGGTACTGGAGAGGTGGGCTACCAGATGGCCATTCCGACCGCTGCTGCTTCGGTAGTGGTAAGCAGCGGCGGCAGCGTTCCGGTAGGCAATATCTGCTATTCTCTCGCGGCTGTTGACGTGAACGGAAACCTAACTACGCTTGGACCAAAAAGTTGTGTGACCACCACTACGGGTAACCAGACGGTAACGATAACTACGCCTGCTGTACCCGTCAACGGGGCCGCTAATTATGCCATATGGCGTAATGGGGCCTTTACCACGAATGCTTCCTATAATTGTGCTAATTTCGACAGTTTTTCTGGTGCGGGTCCGGGACTTACTTATGTAGATACGTCGGCTAATTGTGGTATCAGTGCCCCAACCCAAAACCTAGCCCTCAGCCAGTCCATCACCAGCGCGGGCATCAACACGACCTCTTTCAACATCCTCAACAATGGATTTGTGGAATCCATCGTCTCCGCGATCACAGCCAACCGCACCGTGACCTTACCAGACTTCTCTGGAGCGATTGGAGTGCTCGGCAGTGGATGTAATTCCTCTAATTTTTTAGGCGGAGATAACATCTGCCGTGGCGCAGGCGGAGGGACGGTCACTTACACCGCGAATCACACCGCAAGCACATCCGACAATGGAAAACTTGTCTTAATGAATTGCAGTTCCGCGTGTGCCTACACGCTGCCCGCTGCTCAACCATCGACAGGATGGTTCGCAAATATAATGACCATCGGCAGCACGACCGCTACGGTTGCTCTCGCGGGCGGCGATACCTTTAATGGGACAGCCACAGTTCCAGTCTTGCTAAATTGGCAAGTCTTTCCAATCTACGCGAACACGGCGACATTCACGGACTACGAAGGCAGTGCCCCGCTCATCGCTGGAACAAATGTCACCTTTGGCGCGGCGAGTAACGGTATGACGATCACGGCAAGCGCGAGCGGGTCAACCGGATGGCCGTCAATCACTGGAGCGGCGACAAACACGAATACAGGATTTGTCCTAGCGCCTTCCTCTACCAGTTCCGTGCCATGGACGACGAACTGCCCATCGGGGATAAGCGTCGATTGCACCGACATCGAACTAAACGCAGTGAAAGAAGTCTGGGTTACCTCCACTGGCGTTCTGAACACATTACAGGTTCCATCCTTCAACGGTAATGCCGCAATGTATTCAACCGAAGCGGCAGGCGGAGACTTCGGCGGAGCCTACCCGAATCCCACTGTTACAAATTTGAGCAATGTTACGAACAATTCGCTCGCAAACACCGGCCTCGCTCATTCTTCAATCAATATCGCTGGTACGGCTGTAGCTCTAGGCGGCTCTACTGTCTCTTTTCCAAGCCCTGGCGCTATTGGCGGGACCACGCCGGCTGCCATCACTGGAACCACGATTACGGCGAACACAAGCTTATCGGTCAACGGCGGAACCGCACTCACCGGCGAACAGGGCACGGATACAAAAATCCTTACTGCGGGCACCGTGAGCGGCACGGCAGCAACTCTTTGCACGGATTCAAATGGCGGTGCGACAACTGCCGGCTGCTCTGGCGGAAGCGGTCCGGGCACGGGCACGGCGAACGCAGTTACGGATTGGGCAACAAGTTCCACCCTCGGTAGCATCGTCGGTCAAGTCACTGGACAAAGTTTAGTTGCAGTAAACGGCTCTGCCCCCGCTTTCTCGTCTCCTGGCGTTCAGGATGGCAACGGCGGGGCTGTCGTCACGTCGTCGGGCTATACAATCCAGTGCGATAGTTCTACAGCTCTCATTGACCGCGTACATATTTTGCGTTTCCAATCAGGTGCAAGCGCACCCATTGTGCCCCTATCGACAGCCACAGGTTGCACGGGAGGATTCGCAGTAACGGTTATAGACGACGGTGCTGGGAGTTTAGTTTTCGGGCGCACGAGTCCAGACACGTTCAGTGTATTCAATGGCACTTCAGCGACGGACGGAGCAACGTCCTTTACGCTGGGGAATGGTCAATACGCAACCCTGACTCAAGGAGCAAGCGGAATTTGGGAAGTACGCATCACCCAAACCGCGAACCTTGGGACTCCGACAACATTGACTCTGACAAATGCGACAGGTCTACCATGCGCCGCTATGCCAGCCTTGACCGGCGATGCGACGACTTCCGCAGGAGCGTGCGCTACCTCAGTCGTGAAAGTGAATGGCGCGGCTGTCCCGGCATCGAAGACGATTGTGGGCACTAATTCAAGCAGCCAGATTATAGACGCCTCTAGCGCGACACTGGCGAATAACACCACAGGCACGGCTGCGAATCTGTCGGGCACTCCAGCGCTGCCAAGCGGCACAACGGCGACGACGCAGAGTGCCGGAGACAGCTCGAATGACTTGGCAACGGATTCTTTCGTTACTACGGCTGTCAATAACGCCGTTGCAGGAGTCAATCCGGCTGTGGCGGTCCTCGCCGCTACGACCGGCAGCAACCTAACAGGCACCTATAACCAAGTTGGTGGAGGTATCGGCGATACTTTCACGATCACGGCTACCGGCGCGTTCACGCTGGATGGAGTAGCTATAAACACAATCGGCCAGCGCGTGCTGCTCAAAGACCAGACAACGGCGAGCCAGAACGGTGTCTACACGGCTACTATCGTCGGCACGACCGGGATCTCCGCCGTATTCACTCGTGCGCTCGACTACGACACGCCTTCTGATGTGAACAACACCGGATCAATTCCTGTCCAGTCGGGAACAGTGAACGCGACAACGAGCTGGCTGCTCACTTCGCAGGTGACGAGCATCGGTTCTTCTGGGTCGTCACTAACCTATACACAGTTTTCCTTGGCCCCAAGCAACATCGTCACGGCGTCATCCAATTTTGCGAACGGTGCCGTTGTCCAAGCTGCTGGCGCTAATAAGACACTGGCCTCGGCCACAGGCCATGGCATCGCTTTGCCACTGCAATGCTCTGATTCGTCTGGCTCTGGAACGGCGCAATCCTGTACGACTTCGCCTTCGTTCACGCCGGTCAAAGGTGATGCGATTATTTATTACACAACGACCGCAAATACGGGAGCGCTCACTGAGAACGTAAATTCGACTTCCGCAGCCCCCGTTCAGAAATGGGATGGCACAGCGCTCGCTTCTGGAGACATCAAAGCCAATACTCCTGTATGGGAAGTTTTCGACGGTACGAATTGGCAAGTCCAAACAATAGGCAATGCTCCTAGTGGCGGTGGAGGAGTAACGTCGGTCACGATTGCCGGGACTACAAACCAAATCACCGCATCAGGAACCTGCACGATCACAATGACGGGGACTTGTACCCTGAGCCTGCCAGCCGCAGTAACGCTTGGCGCATCCGGAACGGCCGGAACGTTAGCAGTTTTTCCTGCAAGCGGAAATTTCACGACGACCTGGGGAAGCGCGGCAACGGCGAGCAACACCATCCTTGGCTTCGCGACTGCACCAGTAACCGGCGACCTTATAAGCTGCACAACGTCCAGCACGACTTGTACGCTAACGGATTCTGGAGTTTTGGCCGCGAACGTTTTGACAACATCATCCACGATTCCCATAAACAAAGTGGTTAGCGCGACCGGAGCCATTGCAACGATTGCCGATGGCAACAATCCCCTGACCATCAACTGCGCGCTCACGAGCGGGACGACCTGCTTGACGACCGGAGAAACTACCGCCGCGACGACCGCAGGAGCAGTAGAACATCAGATCACGACTCTGACGACCACGACGGCTATCGCTTTGCAAATCACGCAGGGAGCGGCTGGTCCGGCCAATGCGAACGCGCCGGCCGTCCTGAACATATCCGCAGCAGCGGCGGGCGGCGCTGCGGGCGCAAGCAACGCAGGTAGCATTGGGGCTCCAATTACCCTTTTGACCGGCGCGGGTTCAGCAGGAGGTGCCACGACAGGTGTGGGTGGGGCGGGCGGAGCCTTTACGCTCACAACGGGCGCAGGAGGTGCTGCGGGAGGTACAGCGACTAATAACGGCGGCGCAGGCGGCGGATTCAGCGTTACGACCGGTGCTGGCGGCAATGGTGGGTCTGGAGCGGGTACGGCGGGCAGCGGCGGCGGCTTTACCATCACCCTCGGCGCGCCAGGCACGAATAGCGCTACGGGCACTTCTGGTTCGGTCGGCCAATTCAACGTCACTGGGAACGCCCCGGCTTCCACGGCAAACGCGACCGCAGGCGCGGCTGGCACGGTCTTTAACATCACCGGCATAGCAGGAGGAGCTAGTTCGAACGCCAGCGGGTCAGGAGGAACCGGCTCGGCCGTTTCAATAAATGCCGGTACGGGCGGCGCGGCAACGGGAGCAACATCAAGCTCCGGTGGCGCAGGCGGTGCAATCAGTTTAACAGCGGGTAATGGGGGCACCTCGGGAGGAGCAGGAGCCAATTCGAACGGTGGCAACGTCGTAGTTACACCTGGTACACCTGGCACCGGAGGGAGTGGGGCGGCTGGTAAAGCGGGCGTCTTACAGGTCTTGGGCTCAAATGCCGGAATGCTTTACTTACAACAAGGCGCCGCCAACACGACCTCGAATACGGTTATTCCGGCGAACTCGATCATTGATCAAGCGCCTACCGCAGTCACGGCCTACGCCGTGACACGTCCAGGAGTGGTCGCCCAAGGCATACTCACCAACACAGTCACCTCGGCGGTAGATACTCAAGGCTTTAGCGGTGATGCCAACCATTCGACGACCGTCTCCTGGTCTACGGCAACATCGGTAGGCTCTACTGTTCTTTGTTCTAGCGCAAATTGTCCGGTTGGAACGTATCGCATAAGCGCTCACATTGATGTCACGACGGCCTGCACGACAACAGGAAGCTACCTCGTTAACGTCATTTATACCGACGATACGACCGTCTCAAAAACCGAGTTCATACCACTGAACGGCGTCGGTACAACATTCTCGACTGGAGTTCTCGTTCCGATCTCCACAACAGACTTCGGGCAGGGTACCTTTATCCTGCATTCCACTGGCGCGACTTCCATCAATTACTCGACTACTGCGTCTGCTTGTGGGTCGGGAGGACCGGGAGTTGGGAAACTCTATCTCACGGTTGAGCCAATCCAATGAGAAAATTACTTTTATTCTTTGCCATTTTGCTATGCGCTTCTTCGTCGCGCGCATCCATTGCTCGCGCAGGCTCTTGCTCGGCTGCGACAACTTCTTGTACCCTCAGCGCGACAGCAACCGGCGACATAAACATTTTCTTTGCCTTCCGTGATGCCAGTACAACGCCTCCGACGCTTCCAGCCGGCTATACGACCATAAGCACCTGCACGATCTCCGGAGGATGCACGACAGCTTCATGGTTGCTCTATTGCAAGATTGCCACATCCTCAGCGGACACTAGTTCTGGCACGGCCACAAACGCTACCGGTGTCGCGGGATTGTCGTATTCAGGAACAGTAGTGGATTCCACAAATTGCGGAGCTACGGCGACTGCGCGTCAGACCGCAAATAAAGCCTCGGCGAGTACAACGGTTACCTACGGAGGCATGACGATAGACAACCCCAACAATTGGGTAATCGGTTTCATGGGGGACACGACTAGCGGTCAGACGTGCGCGCCCGGTACCTTGCCAAGTGTTTCCGCAACCGGCGAAGTCCGTGCCGTTGATTCGAATGCTATCGTGTCCAGTTTTTCTTCCGCGACTTGTTCTGTGACAAGTAGCGTATGGGAATCCGTAACGATGGAATTGGCAGGGCCGAATCCTATAGCCAGCGGAAGCGCTCCAGCGCTGAAGCGTTCCTGGGGCTTTTCTGGTATGTCCAGCAATGCGGCCAACTGCGGAACCGGCTCTCAAATTTGCACCGGAGACGATTTCATTATTTATACTGAAACGACAGGTCCGCGCGTTACGACTGCCAATGACTACTTCGTCCTTGCTCTTAAAAATCCGATAGCGAATACCGCGACGATCTCCGATGACAAATCGGATTCATGGTCCACGGCATTGACGTGCTCGGACACAAACAGCAAATACAGTTTATTCTCCGCAAGCGCCTCAGCAAACGTGAATCAAATAAAGATTCATTTCGGCGCGCAGCTCTCGGATATTCAGTTCGCCCTATTTTTGTTTTACAACGTTGCGACTTCGAGTCCGATTGATGGCAGCGGTATCTGCACGACAGGCATAACGCCAACAAACAACATCGCTCCGAATATCAATTCCGGTTCATTCACGCCAGGCACGAGCGGAGACCTCATCCTTAATCAAATTTTCGATAATAACCATCCTCTGGGAGTGTCGAACGTCTTTACGGATACAGTCTACGGCTCTGGCTTTACCGGCCTTTATGGTGAAGTAATTGAATTTGGAGCCGCCGCGCAGTTCCAAATTCAGAACTCTGCGGCAGCCATCAATCCCGGAATGACGGTCGTGCAAACTACGCACGATACTTTTGTATCGATGTCGATTGCCATAAAACCAGGGCCAGGAGGCTCTGCACCGACGCCAGGTATCAGTATCATCCGTTCACAGACCGCATACATAACCGGAGGCACATGCGGAACACCTCCCTGTAACTTTGCGATTCCTTTCTCAACTCCTCCGGGTGATCTAGTAGTCGTAGGGAATGAAGCTGGGACGGCTGGCGCAAGTTTAACGGCGGTAGCGGATAGCCAGTCAAACGTGTATACAGCCGTCCCCTGCAATGCAGCATGCGTTTCTGGTGTTCCTCAGCACCCACAAATTTATACCGCAGCCAATGCGATTCCCAACAATTCGAACCATGTGACTGTGACCATCGGGACCAACACGGGGAATGATCTTATTATTTTGTACGATCTTGCCGGCGCTGCCACTTCGGCTCTTGATACGGGGTCGAAGGCCGCTAACGCTTCGACCTTGACCGCGCCATCCAGTGGCGCTACCTGGAACATTGCAACACAAGGGTCCGCAGGACAAAGTTTTAGTGATCAGGCTAGTATTCAACCATCTATTCCCGGAGATTTCATCATCGACATGGCGCAAGTTGGCAATGGCCCAGCGGGAGGCTGTACCGGTGTCGCAGGAACTTCGAATGCGACTTACGATTACAACACGGCTACCTGGGGACCAACGGGATCGGGTGACAACAATGGTTTGAGCAATGGCGATGCGTCTTGTCATTTCTACGATTCGACCACCGCAGTAGTGAATTTCGGCTATACGATGGTGAACTCCGTTATTTCGAGTATTCAGGATTTTGCCGTGGCATTCCAAGCCCCACAACCTGCGGGGATTGGTGGCAAAGCGGGACTCGGTGGCAATGCGGGAGTTGCCTTCTTGAAGCCAGATGACAAAATCAACGCTGACGAAAAGGTGACCGTCCAGTGAAAAAACGGTTCAGTTTATTGTTATTTCTCATGCCTAGTACACTTTTTGGTCAGACGCCGGCCGCAGCGATACTTAATCTCTATAACACGACTCCATCGGCACCAGGAACGCAGTTGACATCTACGATTCTAGCAAATGGAACTGTGGGTGGTTTTAGTGCATGGGCATCAACGGGAGGCACCCTTTCCAAACTGACCGTGGGTCCGCACAACCCACTTTGCAACTTGCCGGTGACGCTCACCAATGGTGGAGTTTCCTACACACCTGCGATGCTTTCTCAGTCTTTCAAAATGGACATGAGCACAAACTTCCAGTATTGGCAAACGAGCGTAGCGGGAGTTGGGAGCCAAGCAGTTATTATATTTTGCATCACCGTACCAAATACTCCGACCAACTTGCAGGACATCATTCCCATTCAAGACGACACGAATGGCTTCAATATGTTTGTACAGTTGGATAATCAATCGGGACTCGTTATCAATCTAGAAAGAACTTTTTCGGGGACGCAGCACAGCACTTATATTTCATTGACTCCAGGAACCACCTATCTAATGGAGGCTCTGGACGACGAGACAAACGGACATATGCAGCTCGCTGTTTATCAATCACAACCGCCCTATACACAAGTCGGAATCACGAACTTGGCTCCGCAAATCGTTTGTCCTTCCTGCTCCATCAATGCCATTCGAATCGGAAACGCAGAGACAGGAACGTCTAGTTCGTTTATGACTATCGAGGATTTAGCAATTATTCCCACGGGGACATTCCCGTTAACTCCGACATTCAATCCTCTGTGGGGAGGTATCGTTCCGCCAACTCGTGCGACGGATTGGAGTGGAGTGGGCGTTCCAGGAGGCATCCCGAACGCGACGAACATCTGCTCGACGTTGAGTTCAGGCACGACCGTCACGCTAATCAACGCGGCTATCCAGAGCTGCTCGACATCGCCGGGGGCGCAAGGAACCGCTGCGAATGTGGTGTTCCTGAACGCTGGCAACTATAACCTCAGTCCGGGGATTAGCTTCAACGGCGCGAGCAACGTGGTGCTGCGCGGAGCCGGGGCCGACCAAACCTTCCTCGTGTTCACGGGCGGCGGGGATGGCTGCCACAACCACGCGGCTAGTGTATGCGTGGACCAGACCAACAACGAGACGAACTGGCAGGGCGGACCTACGAACACCGCAAACTGGACGGCGGGCTACACGGTCGGCAATACCACGATCACCCTGAGCGCCCACGCGAACCTTAAAGTAGGCTATCCGCTCTTTCTCGACCAGGCCGACGACGCGTCCGACCCAGGAACGTCCAGCCTTCCGCTACCGTTCGTATGCGACGACAACACGATCACCCCTCCATGCTCGCTTGAGAACTACACGGGGCAGAGCCAGCGGACTCACCGGAACAACGTGCAACAGAACGTGGTGTCCTCCTGCGGGCCTTCGACGTTCGGCGCGGCCTGTACGTCGAACACCATCGTCCTCCAGTATCCACTCAAGATGAACAACTGGACCTCGGCGAAGTCTCCGGGCGCGTGGTGGGCCACGGCTCCTATCTTCAACGACGGAGTGGAGAACCTCTCCGTTGACAGCGCGGGATCGTCGGGAGCGTCCGGGACTATCATCTACAACTGCCTGGGTTGCTGGGTCAAGGGAGTCAGGGAGAAGGACTTCGCGGAGGGGGCTATCGAGGTCGCTTACTCTTCTCACGCGACGATTCAGGACAACTACTTCTACCACAACCAGAGCAGCGCGACCGTCGCCTACCCCGCCGAGATGTTCAACACCAGCGATACTTTGGTGCAGAACAATATCTCGCAGTATTCCCCTGGCGGCTTCACGATGGTCAACAGCGGATGCGAGGGCTGCGTCATCGCCTACAACTTCGCTATAAACAACTACTACACTGGCAGCGCCGGATGGATGATGCCCGCCAGCAGCCAGCACGCGCCCGGCTCAGATATGATGCTCTACGAAGGGAACGTGGGGACGTTGCTGGCTGCCGACGTCTTCCACGGCACGCACAACTTCGTGACATCGTTCCGCAACTACTGGGTCGGCGGTCAACCGAAGTGCTGGTCCAGCGGCACCTATCCAACGGCAACGTTCGCGGCGTGCAACAACGATCGGTTAGCCGTCCTGCTGCGTTCCTATAGCCGCTTCTACAACATAGTCGCGAACGTCTTGGGGAACGGCACCGCTACTGCCTACCTGAACAATGGGACCGAGGACCTCGCCATCTACTCTATCGGGAACGGGAACACGGAGACCGTGACGGTCCCGAGCGACAGCCTGGTGGCGTCAACTCTTCTTCGCTGGGGCAACTACGACACGTTCAACGCGGCGAACCAATTCACCGCTGGAGAAGTCCCCACTGGCATAAACCTCTACGCCGCTTTCTCACCGCCGCAGACGTTCCCGAACTCGTTCTACCTGTCCGCGAAGCCGAGCTGGTTCCGGTCGGTGCCCTGGCCTCCCATTGGGCCGGACGTAGCTGGCGGAAACGTCTCCGGCGTCGGCGGGCACGCGAACCTGAATCCGGCCCAGGACTGCTACTTGAACGTGATGGCAGGACCGGCTGATGGCACCGGAAGCGTGCTCACGTTCAATGCGAGTACCTGCTACTCTGGAACTCAACCGCCAGCTCCAGCGACAGCGATTTTTGCAGCTTCTATGACTGTCAATCCCGCAGGTGCATCAATTTCGAAGGAGAAAAAATATGAAACGGCTACTCGCATTGGTACCACTGATTTTGTTTTGCGCTTTGTCTTCTAAGGCCCAGACGCAAACCACGACGATCAGGATTGTGGCACCGGCGTCGCTATGTTCGGTAATTCCAACTCCGGGCAGTTTTTACCAGAACACTGCGGCTCCCATCTCTCTTGCTTCCGTATCGACTCCTTCTACAACGCCGCCGTGCACAACGACTGGATTCAACTCATCCTGCACAGCAACCGTAGGAACCACTGCAATCACCCCCATCTCCCCAGCGACGCAACTTTACAATTCGACGACGGGCCTTCTTTCGGGGACGATTCCGGCGTCTGCGCTATCTGCCACGCCCGGAACCCTAGTGACCATTACGATTTCATGCACCGCGTCTCCGCTGACTTTTAATGCTCCGGTCGTGCTCCCAAACGGAACAGTGGGAATCTCGTATACCGCATCATTGTTGACCGTTACGGGACTCACAGGTGGGACGCCACCGTACACGTGGACGCTCAACTCGGGGTCGTTACCTGTAGGACTTACGTTGTCATCAAACGGCATAGTCGCTGGCGTTCCTTCATCGAGTGGTTCCTCCATCTTTTCTATTAAGGTGACTGATTCGAGCGGCGTGGCAATCAACTTCGATTCTCCGGTGCTGCCTTTTCGTGACCGGGCAACTCGCGGAGGGATGCGAGGTTGACGAGGATAACGGCTTTATTGGATGCGCGATGCCCGGTGGAGCACTAGAGTGGGCGATACTTTCCATCGTTCAGTGTCCTTGCATATGGTGCTCGCCCGTAGACAACAGTTGCGTGACTTTCGATTCACCGTGAGTTTGTAAATCCAACTAAGGAGAATCACGCGAACGCTAACCAAGCCGGAGACCGAGGGTACGCCTGGGCCTCCGGCAAAATAAAAAGTGAGGATGCAATGAACATCACACAGAAAACTCTATGGAGTGGCGCTCTCAAGTCTGCTGTTGGCGCTGCGTGCGGCGTCATTCTGACGAACTTCGTGGATGTTCCGCAGGCGCTCTTTAGCTGGCCGTGGTTCCGGCATGTGCTGATTGGCATGGGATTCGTGGTTCTGGTCAGCGAGGCCAGATTTTGGAGCCAGTGGGCGCATAGCGGTGACACTCCTCCCATGCTCCAGCAAACTCTTGCGGATGCCAAACAAGCGAACGTCGAAGCGGGAGCGGCTATCTCGAAAGCACAGACGGAGGCACCGAAGCCGTGATTGAACCAACGGTTGCATGGCTGGGATTTTTCACCACGGTTGTCGTGACCGTCCCGCCATTCATAAATGCGCGGGTCAACATGAGGATTGCCAAGACGCAAGAAGCCGCACGGCAAGATGCGGAAACCCGGCAGGCTGTCGAGCAGCACAAAGTCCTCGTGCTCGCCGAAAAAACACATACACTTGTCAACAGTCAGTACGGCATCGCGCTCGCGCTCATTGTCGAGAAGGCCGCGCGCATCTATGAGATAAGTAAGAACGTGGCAGACAAGGCGGACCTTGAGAACGCGAAGTTGAAACTTGCGGAACACGAAGCGAAACAAAAAGTCGTAGACGAAGGAGAACAGAAATGAACGAACGAAATGGCGGTGCACCGTTACACTTAATCCTGCTCGTGCTGGCTTGCGTGCTGTTCTTTCTGGCAGCGTTCGCATGGCCTGCACCCGTCGAGCCGTACCGGACAAAGATGATTGCGGCTGGGTTGCTGTGCTGGTGTCTCTCGACGTTCTTCTAGGCCGATGAAATGCCCTATCTGCAAACTGGACATCCAGCCCGGCGAGCAGGAGGAGCGCGAGTTCCTCGGGGAGAAGTTTTTTTATCATAAGAAGTGTTACGAGGAGTTGCGGAAGAAGATTTACGGGCGAGATGCGAGGAAGAAACCATGATTGCTCCCGACACGAACACCGTCGTCATCCTCGTCAGCAATATCATCGGTTTCTTCGTCGTGGAGTGGCGTCTAAACAAAAGAGCTGTTGAGCGGGAAGCAGTCCGTAACTATCAGCACGAAAAGGTTTGGCGGTGGTACGAAAAGGCCCACGGCATTAACGGGCACTCGGAGGTAAAATGAGCATCGGTAATCGTCCTGGAACTGTATCTATCCTGACTCCCATAACCGTAGCAGGGAATCAGGTAACGTTCACTTTGAAGAATGCCTACGACGCACAATACTTCAAGGAGAAGCTGAACCATGAACTCCTGGGCGTCTTTCTTGATTGGCCTCCTGTCGATTCTGGCAGCACGCCGCCGAAGCCAGAGGGCAGTTAGGCTCTATTTCAACGCTCAACTCATCGCCACTTGCGCCCTATTCATGGGCGTGCGCTTACTGGGTGACCATGCCACGCTCTACGCTATTCTCTACGGCGCGGTGACGCTACCGATCTTCGAGTGCTGCTGCTTTATGATTTGGGAGGGGCGGCTCGACGTGCGGCTCTACCTTGCCTCTATCAACTTCGGGATATTCATGGGCATCATTGGAGCGCTCGGGATGACTCAGCATCCCGTCGAGGACTTCGTGACCTTCTTTGAGGGGGTTTTCCTTTCCATTATCGGCCTCTCTCTACTGCAAGTCGCATCGACGTGCCAGGACCGCCTCGCGGTAAGGACCATCGGAATTCTGTCGCTCGCACAGTCCTGTTATGACTTTGGATTCTTCCGCAATGAGTCGTGGTATGCGCTGAACGGTTGGTTGCCGTCTACGCTAGGCATCGCAGCGTTCGGATGGATTGCTCTTAGCCCTCGGCGCTCGCCGTCGTAACATCCCCGGCATTGCTCTCCACGGGCAATATGGCAGCCCAAACAGCCTGCAAGCCCCCGGAAGCCATCAGTGACCGTATCTCGTCTGTGGGGTCAGCGGGACATTCGGAGGGATAAAGATGCGGAAAATCCGGGAATGTGCGCCAAGTCGCCCCTTCGGATAAACCGCACGATGGAGCCTTGGCGAGTATCTCAGCCCATTGCGCATCCCTATCGTTCCAATCAGGCACGCCATTGATGAATGGCACTACGTCTACAGCGTACCCAAAGTTGTGTGCTGAATAGCCGCCTTTAGCTTCCGTGACAATCCTTCCCGGCGCTGTGCGGCCTTGATCGAAAAGAGCATCTTGCTCTGAGTAGGTCCGCAAACCTTGTGTAATCCTGAACGGGAATGATACAAGGTCCGCGAGTTGGTGGATGCGGCGTGAGAGTTCTGGGTTTACGAGAGCTAATCTCGTTTCGCTAATTGGGTCCATTCGTCCATCGTCTCCTTTATGTCCACCAAGCGACCGCTTGCCATGATGAGCGTTGATCCTGATTCTTTAGGATTGACCTGCTCCACGTTGGCAGGATTAACCACGACGGATTGCGTTTTCCCTTCGGGAAGGATTTGTGTCACTGTGACCATAAGAGTTTCAGGGGGAGGCAGCACCGTTCGAGGCGATAGCTGCCTCCATGTGGTAACACCCCTCTCTTTCCGCCAGTATCCGAATCGCTGGCTAAGACTTTGGCGGCGAGAGGAGCCGAAACTGTACCAGCACAGCATTGCACTGTACCTCTCCCTTTCGTCACGGGCAGCCCCTCTGTATCGTTAGCGTTGACCAGACGCACCGCCAAACTTTACGCCGCTTGTGGTAAATCAGCGAGTAGACCGTCGAGGTCCAAACCTGTCGGAGAGACTCCGCTCGCCTTGAGCCAGTCCTTCGATACGACACAGTAGGCTTCGTCTACCCAAGCCATCCAGAAGTCCCAGGACGTGTGATAAACCTTGCCCCATGACACTAGGGCCAGCCCAGAGCGGCCATAGCCTACAGGGAGGACACAATGCCCTTCTCCAGAAGGTTTGTCGCCCTGAATGAACGCAAACGTCGGCTCTTGCCCATTGTTGAGCTGGTCCACCATGGACTGAGGCACGGCGAATCCAATTGGTGCCCCGCCAAAGATGTAGATTGCGGCTTTCACTTGGTCCACGTTCTGCACGTCGAGCGTTGCGAAACTCTGCCACGGCGGACGACCAACAAAGCCCGTGCGGAGTCCGTAGTGCATGGCGTCGAGCATATTGCAGCCTTGGTCTGTGGAGGAATCGCCTTTGACGTAGCCACCGACCGCTGAGTAATCCGCAGTCACTTGGTCATCGGTCGGCAAGAATGGTGTGTCTCCAGCGTGCGCTATCGATTGCCATGCCATCTCGAGATGTGAACAGCCAGCGATCACACAATCCCCGAGAGAATCGTTGAGCAGCATTCCGTAGGGAATATTTCTCTCATAGGCGTGCGACTGAGGGAAAGCGACAGCAGATGCCTTAATATAATTGCTCAACGCCAGAGTCTTGAGAGACCGCTTTGGTGCGTGCTTGCCGAATTTCATGTTCCCTCCAGATAGAATAGTTGTCTCGACAGCAACAAATCGCGCGGTGTGATACGCCAGAAGGCGCTCGACGGTCGCGTGCTTAGAATGGGCGCACCGGCTTTCTCGAACGCCACAACAATAAGCTCAGAACAGAACCACCGTCGCTCGTCGTGCCAGTTCCGGTCGAGCGTGATGCCTGCGATAGCTGAGAAGTCGTAGGGCTTGCCCACCTGCGTAAGCGCCCACTGATAAGCCTTCACGATAGCGCCCGGTTCGGAAGTGAATTGCTCGACTCTACTGTAATGGTCCTTGAAGTACGATCGGATTTGGACTCCGCCGATGCTACGTGAGCCGAGTGTTGTGCAGGCGTCCGTATCGACGAACTCCGCATGGCTTGCCCATGAGCGTGTCCCTATACGAATTGCCATCGAGATGGGGTTCCACTGTTCTGTGACAATTTGTAATCGGATAGGCATAAGGCTTTCAATTCGTCACAGAGGGCCTTGGCTTGCGCTGTACCCTCTGCCAGCAGAACATACTCACAGCCAGTCGCTACTGGACGCTCTAGGCTGGTAAGAGTGGAACTACGGGAGATTTGTAGGCAACACGCTCAATGCGCTGTTTACATCGGTGTTTGGAGTAGCGGTCGTACGGATCGTCACATAAGCAGCCTGTAGTGCCTTATGAGCGCTATCGACGTAGGCGGCAGCTTCCTTATCTTGCGCTTCGAGAACTTCTCTGGAAGCGCTGGAACTAAGAGCCGAAGTGACCAGCGGAATGAGTCCGATGACCGCGTTCGCTGCAGCAATAGCCAAGCCTACGAGGGCAGTCAACTTGCCGACCGTCGAGGAGTCTGTAATTCCTCCCGCGCTCAAGATGCCAGTGAGGTTAGAGATGATGGCCTGCATGACCGCTTGAATCTGACTGAGTGTGCCAGTCGATGCGGCTGCCTGGTAAGCGGCGATGAGTTGCTGGACTTCGGCAATCTCGGCTGCAACATCTGAACCGATCTTCTGAATAGCGGCTGTCACCGACGCTGGCACCGTCTTGCCCTCAAGTGCCATGACGAAAGCAACCGCGGCGGAAACCGCAGCTTCCAGCGCCGGCATGAGTGCGCCCACAGCTCCTAGCCATGCCGCCGAACAGCCTGATGCCATGGTCGCGATGAGCAATACTGCGTACACAAACAGAAAGCTAATCCCAAACTTTCTCCAACTGAATCGTGGTCTCATTCTGTGTTCCTCTCTTTGTTTTCGATTTCACTGCCCGATGGTCTACATCCTACAACGCTTTCAGCGAATACTTCCCTCCATTTTTGTTGATAAGGCCAAGTTTGTAGAGTTTGGAAGTCACGTCGTAGACGGTTTGCTGGCCGCAGTGAGCTGCTACCCGGATTTGGGCTACATTCATCTCGCCGTGCTCCAAGAGCGCCTGAATGATTTCCGCTGGCTTGCCGGGAAGTTTCTGCTTCCACGATTCCCAGACGCGGCTGACTTTGGGATTTTCCGGCGTGGTTTGTTGAGAGACTGTCTCGGCGTTTCCACCGAAGATGGCTCTCATCGCGTGAGCCCACCCTATAATCTGCTGGCGGTCTTTGGCGTAACGTGCTTCCAAGTCGTCTATCTCCGCGCGAAGTTCCTGAATCTCTTCGCGGAGTTTTGCAAACTCATCTACCTGTTCAGCGTCTACGATACGAGGCCCATTCTCAAGCAGCGGAAGAGACACTTGCGCCCTCCGTAATCGCCGCATATCCAGCGAATGCTTTCTCCATCATGGAGGTAGTTCCTACTCTTTCGCCGGTGCGGATAGCTCCAATCATCAATCGAATGGCGTTCAGGTTGAGTCGCGCTTCTTTCCATCGGTCGCAGGCGATGACCATATTGTGAGTGCGGCCTTCGCTCATCTCAATCCATTCAAGAGCACGGTCGCGCGCCTTGGTGATGAGTAGAAACATTTCTAGGTCAGAGTTTGATGGATTGTCCGGATGGTACGGCCGGCTCTTTGTCCGGTAGGCGGTGTTCACTTCTTCGCGGGTCGGCGAGGGACTATCAATTCCAAGAATCTGCTGCCAAGAGTAATCCGCTGGTCGCTGACGGCTAATCCAGACGGCTACACCTGGGTCTTGTGCCGTATTGTTGGTTGTGATTTTTATTCCCACTACACCGAGGCGGTCCAGCTCCTTAATGAGAGCCTCTTCATAATAGTCGGTTGTCTTCTTCCACTGTGAGTTTGGCTCACGGTTGCCAATAAGAGTCCGCGGCGTCCCCGCAGGCCATTCCAACTTTCCGTGCGTTACCTGAATTTCTTCTTTCATTCATCCCTCCTAACAGACTTTCCAGACAATCCCTGTTCGTCCCGATGGAGTCTCGCGCCGTTCGCCGGAATCTCTCACGAGTCCTTTCGTCCGCAGCGGAGCCATCCTCGGTGAGATAGACACCAACTCCACGTCCAGCGCCTTGGCTATCTCATGTGTCGTGAGGCCCGATGGGTTGCGCACAAGCAAGTTGAGCACACGGCGTTCTAGGTCTGCTACGGTGATACTCTTTGCGGCTTGCTTTGCTGTGTCCGGGTCCGCGTGGCGTGCGCGGCCTACTTCGGGATTGTCGAATAAGCTAGGCTGCGTCATGGATGCATCATCCTCGCCACTCTCCATGCGAGTTTCACTCCAATGCGGCACCAAAAACCGCCGAAGTATTTGCGGTCCTCTGGCGGGATACCACTTGGCACAGGGTCAGCTTGCCGCCACACAATTCTTAGAAATAGCCAAAGACGGCGCATCTATTAATCTTCTTTCTTGATTTTAACTTTTAGCTTCTCGGACTCCACGACAACCTTGATGTCGTAGCCGTTGTGGATGTAGGAAACTTTGCCGTGCTTCTTCATCAATGCGAGCAGCTCTTCCTTGCAGGCGACTTCATCCGTCGTGAGAGCCATTCGCCGGTCCCGGATGTCGGCATATTCTTCCGCTGCGCTTTCGAGTTCTTCGATCTTCGCGTCTTCGAGTCCTGGTAAGCGACGTTGACGCGGGGTTTTCTTTTCGGATTCTGGTAAGGAACTGCCTTCTTCTTTCACAGGTTCAGACGTTACGGTGGCGTTCTCTTTTGCTGTGCGTGTTTCGTCTTGCTGAACGAGATCGCCGGGATGCTCAAGCGGACCTATGCCAGCCTTGCCTGTTCGCTTTGGTGGGACAGGCTTTGGGCTAGGCTGCGATGACTTCTTTTTGGGGCTGGACTTTTTTCCTTTTGTTGCCATTCGCTCTCCTTTTCGCTCGTTCCGCTTTTCGGATGATCTGCTCGTATACCCGTGAGATGGTCCCGTGCTCCGAAGTCGCGTAAGCCTCAGCTAGAATCTTGCGCACGCATGGCCGACACAGCCCGCGCTTGCACCGATGGTTTGGAGTCTTGCACTCCTCGGTGACAAAGCCTTTGTGACGCAAACAAAAGTAAGTGACGGAGGGCACGTTGTCGCCGAATGTAACATACATTTCTTCATGGTCGCCGGTAGCTTTCTTGCCTGGTGCCCATCCATCCCCTCGCTACCGGCAAAGGAAGGTTGAGGACGGAGAGCACCAGAGCGCGCAAATCCTACTCTCAAATCTCGGAACTTGTCAAGCGGACACTTCGATTAGCGAACCTTGATTAGTTTGGTCCTGCCAACCCTTTACAGCAGCCTCGATGTTCTTTCGCGCTTGGTTGTAATAGCTTTTCTTTAATTCCATGCCGAGTCCCTTTCGTCCGTTCATGACTGCGGCGTAGACCTCGGAGCCTACTCCCATGAATGGCGTGAGAATGACTTCACCGGGATTTGACCAGAGCACAAGGCAGCGTTCGATCACATCCAATTGCAAAGGATGAACATGCTTCTCGTCCTCTTCATCACGCGCATTTTTGAACGGGAGCACGCGGCCAAGTCGAATATCATCCCAAAATGCAGAGGCATACTGTCTCCAAATCCAATGAGAGTAACGATTCTCGATCTGGTTTCCTGTCCAGCCTTTATATTTCAGGAGTTCGGCTGGCATCTTTCGCTCGCCGGCATATTCCGTAAGACCGTTCAGATGTTTTATGGCGACGGTATTTTTTCCTTTCTTGCGGAACACTAGAAGATAATCTGCCGAAGCTACGCTGCACCGTGAGGAGTCCTCAACGATTGTTTTGTGCGCGAGGTTCTTTGCCATCGTGCGATTGCGGACAGCGAGAGGTTCTTTCCAGATGGAATAACGCGCTATGTACCTAAATCCTTCTTTTTCATGCAGGCGGATAATGTCACCCGGGAAGTCAATCAGATGGTCCGTTCCAGAATTTCCAGAAGGCACATCCATGCAATGCACAGCAGTCATGCGCCCAGGCAAGGTAAGCCGGAAAATCTCACGGACCACAAAAGCATAGTGCTCAAAGAACTGTCCGTAATCTTTGGCGTTGGACAAGTCTCGATCGCTCGAAGAATAGTGATACAGACCTCCGAATGGCGGAGAGTATACAGACAGATGCACGCTGGCCTCTGGCAGTCCAGCCATAACCTCGATGCAGTCTCCCTGATAGATGGCGTACTTTTTGTCGATCTCTTGCGGAATCATAGCCATTTCGGGACCACCACTTCCGCGGCTCTTTCGTCGCCTCTTGACAAATGGAGCGCGTTATTCATCTCAGCCACTAGACTAGCGAACATGCGCTCGCAGGCCTGCGTCTTTCTCCGTAGATTCACAAGCACGTCTTTTTCTCCTTCCGTGAAAACCAAATCGAAGCGCACTGGTTTGGTCTGCCCGAATCGCCAGCAACGCCGGATGCCCTGGTAATATTGCTCGAAAGAATGTGAGGGGAACGAAAGAACATGCGAGCATCTTTGGAAGTTCATACCCCATGCACCGATCTTTGGTTTAGTGATGAGGTTCTCTAGTTTGCCGTCCGCGAAGGCAAGAAAAGCTTCCTCTTTCTTTTCGTCTGAATCACTGCCACTAATCTGGACCGAGTTTGGGATGAGCTTCTCAAGTAGGTCGCCTTCATCGTTCAGGTGACACCAGATTAGACTTTGCTTTCCAGTGTTTGATAGTTCCGCCAATTTCTCACAGCGTTCCTTTAATGTGCGGCGCCGTTCTTCGCGCTGTTCCTTGAGGCCGATAGCAGGGAGGGCAAAAAGCATTCCAGGCGCTAACTTCTCAGCGACAACCAAATGCTCCGATTCGATGAGCGGCGGAAGAACAAATGCGCCGTCCTCAAATCCAAGATCCGAAGGCTTTCTAATCGCGCGCGCCCAAGAACAGAGCCAACGCCAGAAAGGTAGCTCCGCATGGCCCTTGAAACGCCATTTAGCCCGCTCATAGTTGGCTTTGAAGTTCTGTCCTTTGTTTCGATAGACCATCGGTTTGACCGTGTTCTGGTCGTTCTTGAAAAAACGTTGGAGCATGTCCACATGCCCGAGTTCTCCGAGGGCCTCGCTGGATGTTCCAAGTTCGATGTAATCATTCGGCGCGGCTGTCGCGGTGCAAAGTAGGCGGTATGGCATCTTGCGCATGAACTCTGTGATTTCGCCGCGGCGTGTGCCATCGTAGGATTTAAGGATGCTGGATTCGTCGCAGACACAACCCACAAAATCATTTGGGTCAAAGTGGTGTAACTGCTCATAGTTCGTGACCACGATGCCCTTGCGCAATTTCCCATCGCGCGACTGCCTACATTCGATCTGAAACTTGTCTCCCTCACGAACAGTTTGCGCAGAGACAGCCAATGGAGTGAGAACAAGGACAGACCGGTTTTCTTTTCGCACAATGTTATCGGCCCAAGTCAACTGCATCGGTGTTTTCCCGAGTCCGCAATCCGCAAAGATGGCCGCTTTACCTTTCATCAAGGACCACTCAACAAGCGATTTCTGAAAGTCGAATAGGGAATCAGGAACCTTGTGCGGTTTGAATCCTGAGAGAGTGCCAAGTTGCGATTTTGTTTCTAGAAAAATGTTGTAGTCCGTAATCATCCTTCGCACCCTGGCTCTCTTGGCTCCTGTGGCATCAAACTCTTTTGGGCAGGCTCATGGCACTTGCGCATGGACTCCAGCAGCTCCTCGTACATCTTCAAATGTCCAGCGAGCATGTCGTACAAGGTTGTACCTTCGTGAGCCAAGACCATCTTAGCCTTGCACTCGTCTCTCCATCGCTCGACCTTTGGAATGTAGGAAGTCACGCGCCCTCCTCAATTGCGATGCCTAAGATCATTCAGAATCGTTCGTGTATGTCCCTGAGCCAAAACAATTGATTGCTGCTTATGAAGGTCTTGGGTCCATACTTCTCGAAATTCCCCGCGAGTTTGGTGACCATCGCCTTCTCGTTGGGTGCCATAGCTTCGGTACACGACTTGAGCGCCTCGACGTGGACCTGGGCTTCGGTGCGCATCTCGTCTTGCGTTAGGGAGGATTTGCCGAGTCTCATTTATCTGCCTTGAGCAGTCTCCACTAAATGCATGATGGTCGTATGGTGCTTACTTAGCGCCGCACCGATTCGTGGATAGGAAATGGATTGCTGTCTCGCTAGGACCGCAACCTTGCGCCGCGCCTCTACGAGTCTCATGCGATTGTCCTTGGCTCGCATCTCGAATATCGTGACGCCAGTCTCATCGTAGACTCGCTGCATGATCTGTTTCATGCGCTCGTCGATGCTGTGCCGATTGTCGAATTGATTCGCGGCGATATACTTCCGCACTTGGCTCTGGCAGTTTGGGCACAGTCCGCTGACCATCTCCAAGATTGTGTCGAGTGGAATTGCTATGTCGTGCATGGTCGAATTGTCCTTTCTTCTGAAACTACGTCAAGAGGTCTTGTGAAATATTTTCCACCGAGTGTGCATAATTCGGCGTTGATAACACAAGACTTGTAGACATTTTAACAAACCGTCCACAGATAGCCTGTGGATTCACAAGGTTCCCCCCAGAAATGTGGCACTTTGTTTAGGACTTTTTTTAACTCCCCCTTCCAAATAAGGCAAAGGCTTACAGTCGGGCACAGGAGTGGAAAACGTAGAAGCGGGACTCCGCCAGTAGAAAATAAAATGCCTACAATACAAGATTCCAGCGTCCATATAAGCTAGTAGCAATGCCCACTCTGATGGAGTTGGTCTTTCCTCCTCGCGCCAGCGATATTGTTTGGCGAGAATCTGGTCAATCTTCCACTTCAATTTAAACTCTTCCCTGTTCACGGCGTTCCTTTCTGTCTGAGCGAACCTCGCGTCCATGTTTTCGTGAATGGCAGCCGTCCGGTTTGTAGCCAGGTTTCCGCACATCCATGGTACAGATCAGTCTCACGCCGAAGCACGCGGGCGCGTTCACGTCATTCAACATCTGCCCGTAGCATTCGCAGCGAGTGAGTTTTGTATTTCCCTTCACGTGGTCTAGGTCGAGCTCGTCTCGCTGGCGTGGGAGTCCGCAGGCTGCGCACTTGCCTTGCTGATACTCAAAAATTCTTTCCCATTGTTCTGCTAGGTCTGGGCCGAACAAAAACACGTGGCCAGTATTAGAAATATAGGAGCGCTGTTTCGGATCTTTCAAAACGCCCGCGTGGTAAGCAGCCGCGGTACGGGCTTTGTCGGGCTTAAACTCGTGCATTCTTTTTCCTCTTCCGGCGCTCGGCCACTGTGCGTCTCAAGTCCTGATAGCGAGCCTCGAAGTCACACATTCCAGCCAGTAGAGCGTCTGCGGCCTGCAATTCTCCCCAACGGTCTACCCAGGTCTTCCAAAGTTCCCTGAATCCTTCGCGCTGCGTCGATCCGTACATATAGCGCCGGATGAATTTGGATTCGTCTAGCTTCGTCGGCTCAACCATGAGTAAACCGTGGTAGGATAGCGGCTGAGAACAAAGGTCCTTTGAAGGAGGACCGATGCGCGTGAAGAGACACGCGGTCACTCAGCCGCTCGATGAATCCTACCGCTTTATTCCATTGACGCAAGGGCAAAACGCCATCGTTGATGTGCAGGATTTTGAGTGGCTGTCGCAATGGAACTGGTGCGCTGTGTATGATCAAAAAACAAAATCCTTTTACGCAACTAGGACCGTATATTTGGGAGGCGGAAGAGAAAATCGCAAGACAAAAAATTGTAAGATGCACCGACTTATCCTTGGACTGGAAGGCGACCAACAAGGCGATCATAAAAATCGAGATACGCTCGACAATAGGAGGCGTAATCTTCGGCCTGCCGATTTTTCTGGGAATGTAATAAATCGCGGGATCCAAAAGAGAAATTCGAGCGGATTCAGGGGAGTATCGTGGGAGGCTCGTCGCGGTGAATGGCGAGCGCAAATTGCGATTGGAGGCATTGGAGAACATCTCGGTTATTTTCAATCCAAAGAGAAGGCTGCACGTGCCTACGACAAAGCGGCGAAAATCAAGCATCGAGAATTTGCTCAACTCAATTTCCCTTCCTAAAACAGTTTAGGTGTTCCAGCATCTCGGTCGCGTTGAATACAAGGAGTTTTGCCGTCTTCATCAAACTCAATTTTGCCCTTGAGCGTCACAATACTTTTTAGGCCAATCAAGTTGAAATATTTCCCGCTTGTCGTTGTCCATGCCTCGATTGCGCCCTTACTTTTGTCCAGGTAATCGAATAGTTCCTTCTGGAAGCAGCCAAATGTTGGCTTTTTTCCACCAACAAGGATGGTTACTTGACGCATTGGCTGTCCCTTGCTAGTTGTCGGTGCCGTTACACGATCAATAACACCCACCACCAACACAGGGGAGGCGGAAGGTCCAGGACTCCCGCCTCCCTCTTTCCTTGGCACCGATGGCGCTGACTTCGGCTGATCGGTACGAGGAACTTGTCCCGGTTGAATCTCTTTCACCAAGAAGCCTTTTTGTCCAGCAATCTGCATGATGGCTGGAATATCCTTAGCTGCCGCGTGCCAAAATTCGTTCTTCCATTCGAGTTTGATGTCACCAAGCGCTACGACCAGTTCCTTGACATAGCCTGTGAGCACTGGCGCGTTGCGGTCCATGCTCCAGTCAATCGTCAACTCGTACTTGTGCGCTGGCTGGCTCGCCACGGGAGCAGTAGCGGCCTTGGGGACATCGGCGGCTGAGTCTCCCTGCTTAGGGTCTGGTTTCTTGGCAGGTTTCGGTTTGGCGTTCTGTGCGGCCTTGTCCATCTCTTCGTTTTCTTTCGGCGTGTGGTCATCGGACGGGCACTTACTAAAGTCACAGCGATGCTTCTCGCACCAAGTTCCCGAAGTTTTAGCGTCCGCGATTTGATGGGCTGCATCGCGTGGCGTAACTACTTCGTCGCTTCCTTCGTGCCGATAGATGCGGCCTTCTCTTGTCACCCCGCCGATCACGTTCATGGTATCGAGTTCGGATTCATCAATCACGGCGCCGCCGAGTCCAACTAATTTGAGTGTGGCCCGGCGCGTGGCCTTCGTCCCGACGTGCATCTTGGCATTTGCAAGCATCGAGCCACTGAGTTCGTACCACGTTCCCTTTTTTTTGGAGTACCGCTTGCGTGGTATGGCTCCAATGTCCGAGGCGCACCGTCCGCTCCGGTCCCGCAGGTAGGCTCGCGCCATCAACATTTCATCTTCGTCCCACTGTTCAAGCGGCTGCACTTCGGTAACGCCGTGAATCATGCGGAGTTGGTCCGTGCAGTTCCGCGAGGCGTAGAGAATCAAACGCTCCGAATCGTTCTCCCAATCTTGAACTAGGATGAAGATGAACGGATTCGTGAGCGGATTCAGTCGCAGAGATTTGCACGTCGCCATCACGAGCGACACACGCTCCTCGGAACTGAGGTTGATGAGATTCCCGCCGATCAAAGCCTGCTCTACCTTGTCGGGAATCTTTGGAACATGGAGTTCGCCATTCCGTTTGACGATGGCGGTACTGCCGTGCTGCTTACTCGGCTGGCGTCGCTTCGGTTTCTTTTTCAACGGGAGTCTCCTCGACTTTCTCGGCTTTGTGATGCGGCTTGATGACGCGAAGGAAATACTTGCCGGCTGATTTGTACTCATTCTCGCCAGTCAAAGCAACAAACTTCTCTTGCTCGACTGCGAGATACCGATAGACTGGCCCAGGTGCCTCGCCTTCTTTCTTCGCGGCCTTCCAGTCGGTCAATTGCTTTTTGCTTGGGACGAATTCGACCTCAAGCGTGCTGCTCGCCGCGTCGTAAGCTACGCCGCGGATTAAACTCGATTTAATTGTTGTGCGTTCCATATTCTCCTCGAATCTTAGGGCGCTGAAAGTAGGGATTGTGACGTCGAGGTGAGATCAGATTGTTCTCACTTGGGTTTTCTCCCGCTATGGCCGCATGTCCGGCCAGACGAGATACGCTCATTTAAGAGACTCACGCCCAAGGTCAACAAACAACCCTATCACTGCGTACCCTACGAGCTACATCTTTACCGCAACCGGATAACAGCGCCCTTCTCTGACCAACTTTGGGGAAGGACAGAGAAACTCAATCCTCGTAGACTTCGATACCGGGGCAGAATGCTTCCGCTTTGGCTTTGTCCTTCGTTGCGCGGACCATCCGGCCAACTTCGTCTTGGTTCATTTGAACGAAAGCGCGCAGGCCCATGCCACCTGAACTGCGGAAGGCGTCCATCAAAGCATTCTCATTCACGATACGGAACTTCCAATTCCGGCGCGACGGTACTCCAGTAACCTTCGGGATCGATGGCGCAACCTTGACATCCTGTACGGTCGCCTTGACTGCTTCGGCGTCACGCACAGCCTGCTCGCGTTGCTGCCTTTCGCGTTCCTCGGCTTCCCGGCGCATCTTCTCGGCTTCGCGCTTCTTTAGCTCGCCAGCCTTCTGTGCTTCGGCAATTCGCTTCTCTTCTTCCTTGCGTCTCTCAGCAGCGGCAGCTTCATCTCGTTTGCGTTGCTTGGCGGCTTCCTCGGCTGCTTTGCGTCGGCGTTCCTCGTTGATGCGACGTTCCTCAGCTTCGGCGCGTTCGCGTTCGGCTCGCTCAAAGTCTTTCACCTTGAGAGCCAGCGTCTCGTCAACTTTCTCGCCAGGCCCAATCCACTTTTCCCGCTCGGCTTTGGCGTCATCGTAATTGTTCTTCGCCATCTGCACGAACGGGTCGAGCTTTGCGTGGACATCCTTCATGTACCTGCGGACCTGTTGCTGCATCGTCTTGGCTGCCAAGCAATCGTCTGCGGTCCTTACGGCGATATTCTGCGCGTCAGCCTGCAAGCGAGCTAGAGCTGTTGCGAACTCACTGCTTTCCAGTTTCACTATTTGCGTTCCCATTCACTGCCTCCTTTTTCGCGTACATCCAAAGCCAATATGCGGCGAGCACGCGCTGCATTGCGTCGTCGTTGCCGAGTTGCTGGATATCTTTCAAGTGCTCAACTCGCTGCTCGGCGGTCATGATTTCCTTTTATCAAAACCAATTGCAGCCGACACGCTAACAATACCTGCGACCACAATGTACGACGACCTCGGTGCGTGGCCGAGAAGCAAAACAACAAACCATGCGGTAGCCAAAAAACAAATCGCCCTCGCTAACGCACTAAACATGCTATCGATGAATTCGCCCATCGCTTATCTCCAGACGTCATCCCCAAAATCCAGGAAACTCCGCGCGTATCCCATGCTCGTCATGAATGACTCTTCGCTCAACACTTCCTCGGAAAGAGTCCACCGCTTCTTTTCTCCTCGCGGTCCCTTCAATGACCATCCCTGCAGGAACACTTTGTTCCCCGCGTCGCGCCAAGTGTAGAATTCTTTCTGCGAGTAAACTTTCCACCGATGCGCGGCCATGTCACTTGAGCAGCACTGCACCAGCGCGGTGACTCCCGGATGACCGAGCATCGGTGGGCGGCAGACGAGGAGATCACCAATTGACCACACGTCAATGCGCCTGCCAAACTTCATGTTCCCGCGAGGAGGAATCCATCGTTCAACGATGGCGCTAATCCATCCGTTGCGTTCCATGTGCGCCAGACTCCTCTGTACGGGCCGCGACTTATTCTTGCGCGGCTTTTTGGGTTCAGCGTCAATCATGGTCGTGTTGACTCCGCGTGAGCAGGTCTCCGATATCTTCGATATATTCTGGATGTTCACGGAGCCATTCCTCGCGGCACGAAGAGGAAGCTAGAATCACAGCGGCATCGCCGCACGGATTGTGCTCACAAGCCCAACGCCAGAACAATTTCCCTTCGCGCTCAACGCCAACAATGGCAGACGTATTCGGCTCGACTGGTTGACCGCATGGAGTGCAAATCATTTCGATCATCGTCGTTCCATAATCCACTGAACCAACTTGTACCCACCAAGCGCGGCCAGCGAGAGAAAGACCAAGGCAATCCACATCATTGTTTTGCCGGTCACAACATATCCTTTGTTCACTTTCACTTCCTCGCGGTCTGCGGCGTCGGCCAGTGGAGCGTCAACATTCCGGCCCTGTCGAACCCAGTCGATGCCCAAGATCAACAAATCTTTTTCGCAGTCGCCAACCATGTGCCGATACAAGCTATCCCCTGTTTGGAGGTCCGCGAGTTTTACGCAGCAAGTCGGGCAATGTGGGTTCATGCGGGACCACCACGCGATGTCGGCTGCTACGGCCCGATTCACGATATCGCTCTCGGTTATGCGCTTTCTCCGTTCCAGTGGCATGGGCTTTTGTCTCCGATAAGCGGATACTCGCATAATCCCGGAAACGTGTCAAGCACAATCTTGTGCACACATCATCTTTTTTGCTTGACATCCGTTATTCTTAGTCTACACTTGCGTGCTATGTGCGACCCCACTATAGAAAGAGCGATTGAGAAACTCGGCTCTGTGCCCGAAGCAGCCAAGAAGCTAAAGGTTAGCAAATCCTTGCTTTACATGATTTTACGCGGTCAGCGCACTCCGAGCGACGAACTCTTAAGCCAACTTGGATTGACGCGCGTTGAGCTGATTACGAGGGCGAAGTAACATGCCGATCCGCATCATCCGCGTGAAGCGTCCAGAGGAAATCGTTACTGAGTGGAGTAATGGGATACAGAAGCGCTTACGTGAGATCAGCCGAAAGTTGCGCGTGTTCAGTCATGAGCAGGAGCCGTATCCGCCAGTAGCTATCTGTTATGGTTGCGGAAAGTGGGGCGTCGCACTCTGCGGTCATTGTCAAGAACTCCAAGACGCTGCGACGCGCAAGTGTTCGCAAATCTGGGCTGGCGTGGAAGCACGTTTTGCGAGAGCGAGGTTCCAATGACATGGACGTTGAACCAGCGTGCAGCCCTCGGTCTAGCCAAGGTGACGTGCGCATCGTTGCTACTTTTTGCGCTTTCATACGCATTTGTGCGCATCGTGTTTGGAATTCCGTTGCCGTAAGGAGATAGTTATGAAATTCCCTCTCATGGTCTTATTAATCCTGTTTATCTTCTGGGGTTCTTGGATGATCTGGCGCTCCATGCCGGTTATCCCACCGTACCAACCGCCCCCTCCGTTGATTTGGTGGACCGATAGCGACGGCAATACAGTATTGGTGGATAATGACTGCTCAGTTGATGAAGAAGGTAATTTAATCCGGGAATGTCATTTTCAATTTCCTCCACCTCCACACTCAGGCGATCTGATTATTATTTATTATTTCGAGAAGAAGAAATGATTTTCAAGACGGCGAGCGAGGCCAAGCTAATGGAGACTCAGCCAGATAACGGAATGTGGATTGAGGGACGGCCCGACTTTGCCGATTGGCAGTTCGGGAAGACTCGACTTGCGAAGCATCCGAAGTACGTTTACGGCACTTCCCGCCAATCAATGCTCATCCACAAAATTGCTTACGTGACGGCTCACTGGTACGAAGCGCATTACGACCGGATGTTGCGGCTAGAAACGCCAAATCTAGTAGCCACGGCGCTCTGCGGTCAAATCTTTTTCGTTCAGTTGCGCCACGACCGCAGAAAGTTTACTGCCTCAATGTGTGAAATACCGAAACCGGATGCTGTCTTGTGCGGGGCGTGTCACGGAGAGCCTCGACCATTTGGGAAGTACGGCAAGCCGCCGTGCAGCAAAGAAATCGCAAAGGTCAGACTTGGTTGTTTAGTTCGAGGCAAATCCTAATGGACACTCAGGAAGCAGCGATTCAAAGAGAATTTATCTGGACCGCGAGTATTAAATCCGCCATTCGCTACCACGAAGAGTTGGCTGGGCGATCAGAAAAACGGGTGTCATCATCAGCTACTCCGAACAGCGCGTATTGCCTTGAACTGAAAGCTCTCGCTGGGTTGCACAGGGCGGCCGCTGAATTATTTAAGACCGCCAAATACCCAGCCAAATTCAATCAAGCGACGGGCGCAGGCGCAAAGAAGGATGGTTAAGAACATGAGTAAGCTCAAGCAAAATAAATTTATTGACATAGCTCGCCGATTCGCACGCAAACACTTACCGGCTGCGGCATGGAACGATAGCGATATTAAGGCCCTTGCCAGCCTACTTCGAATGACAAAAATACAGGCGTACGCACAAGGATTCAATGAGGGCTACCCTGCTGGCTATCATGCCGCACGGGATTGCGACACGCCCGCAGGCAGACCGGCGAAGGTGAGCGAATGAGAAGTGGCGCGAGGAGGAATCAATGACTTGGCTTAAAGACACGAACGGCAATAAATGTTCCGTAGAATATTTCGGAACAAAAGAAGCGGCACAAAAAGCGCTGGACAGTTTGAAGAATTGCGAAAACTGCATTAATTGCTCGGATTGCTCGCGTTGCTCGCGTTGCTCGGGTTGCTCGGATTGCTCGGATTGCTCGGGTTGCTCGCATTGCTCGTATTGCTCGCGTTGCTCGGATTGCTCGGATTGCTCGCGTTGCTCGGGTTGCTCGCGTTGCTCGCGTTGCTCGGATTGCTCGGATTGCTCGGGTTGCTCGGATTGCTCGGATTGCTCGCGTTGCTCGGGTTGCTCGCGTTGCTCGCGTTGCTCGGATTGCTCGGATTGCTCGGGTTGCTCGCATTGCTCGGATTG
>Ga0210403_10000181_pt1 | contig 70557 bp, 70 predicted proteins | sample IncBWC19MmetaG_FD_150863 | JGI IMG/M metagenome (GOLD analysis project Ga0210403, IMG submission 150863) | Forest soil microbial communities from Barre Woods Harvard Forest LTER site, Petersham, Massachusetts, United States - Inc-BW-C-19-M | ecosystem: Environmental > Terrestrial > Soil >...
GCCTACCAAGCAAATTATTGTCGCTCGAATTTACTCAGACCATTCGCGCTCGAAAACTCGAATGGCTTCGAACAGATTCTGGCACATCGTATCGGTTGTCAAAGAGCAAAGCCCCCCTGTCTTGCAGAAAGGCACATCCACAGCCCAAGGAGTATCTCAGAGGGTGTCCTGATTGTCAACAGCCGTTTACGGGGTCTTTGGATTTTCCACAGACATCCTCAGACAAGCCGATAAACCCTTATGCCGTGCTACGATGCGCGCATTGCAGCGAGAACTGACCCCGACAGGCTCGGGGCAAGCCGGTGAAATGTGACTCGTGGCAAAGTGAAAAATCCCGCGGTCCACCGAGATTTCGCCTCTCTCAAAGTGTATCTCCTCGCGACTTTGCAGAGCCATGAAATGCTTCACCCTGGGGACCGCGTGGGCGCCGCGGTTTCGGGCGGGGCGGATTCGGTAGCGCTCCTGCTGCTCCTGCTGGAGTTGCGCGAGAAGCTGGGCATCGTGCTCAGCGTGGTGCACTTCAATCACAAGTTGCGTGGCAAGGCCTCCGACGCGGACGAGAAATTCGTAGCGAAACTGGCGGCAAAGCATGGACTTACTTTCCACGCTGCCTCCGTTTACGTAGCAAAGAAGGCAAAAGCGGAGCGCAGCAACCTCGAGGACGCGGCGCGGCGCGCGCGGTACGATTATTTTCATTCTCTCGTGGCATCGGGCGAGCTCACGCGCGTCGCCGTTGGCCACACCGCCGACGATCAGGCAGAGACCGTGCTGGCTCATCTCCTGCGCGGAACAGGGCTGGCGGGGCTCGGGGGAATTCATCCGGTCGCCGGCCCAGTGATTCGACCCCTAATAAAGGCTCGTCGGGCAGACCTGCGGGCTTTTCTGCGCGCCAAGAAGCAAACCTGGCGCGAGGACGCCACGAACCGAGATACGACTCGCCTTCGCGCGCGGATTCGAAAGAAACTTCTCCCTTTGATCGAGAAACAATTTCAGCATGCCATCGTTGAACATTTAGCGACACTTGCCGAACTTGCGAGGGAAGACGAAGCGTATCTGGAGCACGCGGCCGAAATGCGGGTCCTCGCACTCGCCAAGAAAAACAGAGGTGTAGTACGCCTTCCTCTGAGTGCTCTGAGGGATTGTCCAGCGGAACAAGGTTCGCGCAATGAAAAACGTGAACCAGATTTGGAGCTGAGAAACTTATCTTCAGCCCTGCAAACCAGAATCGTGCGGCACGTCGTCGCAAGCATCAAGCCGCGTGCAGGACAGCTTGGCGCTAAGCATGTGCAAGCCATGCTGGAATTTGCGCGAAGCGGGCGAACCGGAAGTTCGCTCGCATTGCCGGGTGGCATGGAAGTGCGCCGCGAGCGCGACGAACTCGTGTTCCAGGCAATGGGAACTGCGAAACTCGCAGCTGCGCGCGTGGAAAACGCAGAATACGAATACAACATCGATTTGGCAAACGGTGCGGAAGAGTTGCCCGTGCCGGAGCTCGATTGCGTATTCCGCTTCAGGGTGATTGACTGGCCCCCCAATAGAGCGGAAACTAGTGAAGATGGGGCGGTCCTGGACCGTAACCGGCTGCGGCTGCCGCTTGTGCTTCGCAGTTGGCGTCCTGGGGATCGGTTACAACCTGTAGGTCACCGAAGCGCGCACAAGCTGAAGCGATTGTTGAATGAGAAGCATGTCAGCCGCTGGGAGCGCGACGGCTGGCCGGTGCTGACGAGCGGCGGAGATGTTGTGTGGGCCCGCGGCTTTCCCGTTGCCGCGGAATATGCTCCGAATGAAAGGACTCGAGCAGGAGTGGTAATCGTCGAGGAAAAAAGTTGAGCGCGCAAAGAGGGGCAGCGTATTCCGCCGCGCGCATCGCATCCCGCGTCGCCGCGTTGGGCAAAGATATCTCGCGGGAGTACAGGGGCCGTCGCTTGGATGTCGTGGTGACGCTGGATCGCGGTTTTGTTTTTGCGGCTGATCTGGTGAGGCAAATTGAGGCGCCCATGGTCTGCCACTTCGTTCGCGAGGAAGTGCGGGATGTGGATCACGGCGGGCACGCGCGGCGCGAAGTTTTTTTCGGTTCCCATCCGGAGCTTAAGGGACGGGACGTACTGGTTGTGGATGCGGTGTTGGAAAGCGGCGTGACGCAGGAATTTCTTCTGCGGCGGCTGGGAGAAGGCGGACCGCGTTCGATCCGGCTCGCGGTGCTCTTGGACAAGACCGCCAACCGCCGCGTAGCGCTGGAGCCCGATTACTTTGGCTTCCGAAATGCATCTAATCAAGTATGGGTCGGGTACGGTCTGGCGGCAGGGAATGGCACGGGGCGCAACCTTCGGCACCTTTCTTCCGGAGTGCAAGCCGCGCCTAGAAAACGCAGTAAGGGGCGGAAGAAGTAAGCGAACTCTGAGTTCTTCCGGCTGGCATCAGGACTTGTGAGGACAATGTGAATTCCAGTTCTACGGCAAAAACAATTCTCTTCTGGATCTCGATCATCTTTCTGGGCGTGATGCTCTGGAAGCTGGTCTCCGCGAACGGCGCGCAGGCGCACGAGGATACGCCAACCTATAGCGAATGGATGGCCAAGCTCGACGCGGGCGATGTGAAGGAAGTGACCATGTACCTCTCGCCGAATAGCTACGATCTTCAGGGCGAGTACAACAAGCCTCCGAACCGGAAATTCCAAGTTACCATTCCGAAGGAAGATGCGCCTACGGTCACAAAAGCGCTGCGGGACAAAGCGGTCCAGCTCAAGGTCAAGGAAGTGCGCAGCGGCGACTGGGTGCTGATTCTCTTGAATGCCGCGCCGCTGATTCTCCTGGTGGGCTTCTGCTTGTTCCTGATGCGGCAGATGCAAGCGGGTGGAAACAAGGCGCTGAGCTTCGGCAAGTCGCGCGCGCGGCTGCTTTCCGCGCAGCAAAAGAAAGCTACGTTCAAGGATGTCGCCGGAACGGACGAAGCCAAGGAAGAGCTGCAGGAAATTATCGAGTTCCTGAAAGACCCGCAGAAGTTCCAGAAGCTCGGCGGGCGTATTCCCAAGGGCGTGTTGCTGGTCGGGCCTCCAGGCACGGGCAAGACATTGCTGGCGCGGGCGATTGCGGGCGAAGCGAACGTGCCGTTCTTCTCCATCTCCGGTTCGGATTTCGTGGAAATGTTTGTCGGTGTGGGCGCGAGCCGCGTCCGCGACCTTTTCGAGCAAGGCAAGAAGAATGCGCCTTGCATCATTTTCATTGATGAAATCGATGCCGTGGGCCGCCATCGTGGCGCAGGGCTTGGCGGCGGTCACGACGAGCGCGAGCAGACGCTGAACGCGTTGCTCGTCGAAATGGACGGCTTCGAATCGAACGAGGGCGTCATTTTAATTGCGGCCACGAACCGGCCCGACGTGCTCGACCCGGCGCTGCTGCGGCCGGGCCGCTTTGACCGGCGTGTGGTTGTGGCCCGTCCGGACGTGAAGGGCCGCGAAGAAATTCTACGCGTGCACACGCGAAAAGTGCCCATCGGCGACGACGTGGATTTGTCTATCATCGCGCGCGGCACGCCGGGCTTTTCCGGCGCGGACCTGGCGAATCTGGTCAACGAAGCGGCGCTGTGGGCCGCGCGGCAGAGCCGCAAGTTCGTCATGATGGCGGATTTCGAGATGTCCAAGGACAAAGTCCTGATGGGCGTCGAGCGCAAGTCCATGATTCTCTCGGACGAAGAGAAACGAAATACCGCGTATCACGAGGCGGGCCACGCGCTGGTTGCGGCGATGACGCCGGGGGCCGATCCTGTGCACAAGGTCACCATCATTCCGCGCGGCATGGCACTGGGTCTCACGATGCAGTTGCCGGAAGATGACAAGCACACCTATACGCGCGGATATTTGGAAGGAATGTTGGCCGTGTTGATGGGCGGGCGATCCGCGGAGGAAATCTTCCTCGGGCACATCACCACCGGGGCGGGCAACGACATCGAACGCGCCACGGAGATTGCGCGCAACATGGTCTGCGAATGGGGCATGAGCGAACTGGGGCCACTGGCCTATGGCAAGAAGGACGAGGCCATCTTCCTCGGCCGCGAGATCGCGCAGCACCGCGATTATTCGGAAGACACTGCCATCCAGATTGACAAGGAAGTGAAGCGCATCGTCAACGGCGGCTACGAAAAGGCCAAGAATCTCCTTGCCAACAATCGCGACACGCTCGAGCGCATCGCGCAGGCGTTGCTCGAACGCGAAGTGATTGACGCCAACGAAGTGAAACTCCTGATGGAAGGCAAGCCGCTGCCGGAAAAGCCGCGCACGCCTCCCACGCCGCCGCCGCAGGCTGCTCCGAGCACGGATCCCAAGGTGGTTCGCCCCGAGCTGCGTCCGGCTCCCGGATTCACACGCGGGGAGAATCCCGCAAAGGCCTGAGAAATTTTCCGGTTGCGCTGGCTATAACTTGGATTCTTTTCCCGCAGGGGCACGAGCTATCGTGCCCCTGTTTCTTTACCGGCAGGAGTACAATAGCCCCATGGGAAACCACGGACCCGAAAACCTCAATGTTACATGCCCGTGCTGCCAGTCGAAGCTCGTGGTGGATTCTGTTTTCGGCGCGGTGCTTTCGCACGAAGCGCCGGTGAAGCCTGGTCCCGACGTTGACTTGACGGACGCGCAGAAGATTCTCGCCGAGCAAAACCGCCAGCGGGAAGACAAGTTTGCGAATTCTTGGTTCCAGGAAACAAACAAGGAAGACATCCTCGCGAAGAAGTTTGAAGAGGCCATGAAGAAGGCCAAAGACGCTCCCGCCGGCAAACCCATCCGCGATTTCGATCTCGACTAGGTAGGACAGGCATTCCTGCCTGTCTATCTTTGCTCGAATTTGAGGCCAAGAGGACAGACAAGAATGTCTGTCCTACTTTGCACTACACTACGCTGGCGGCGGTTTGAATGCAGAAACGAAAAAAATTTCGGCTGAAGCTGCCATCGGCGATGCTGCTTCTCGGCGAACGCACACTCGTAATGGGTGTGCTGAATGTCACGCCGGACAGCTTCTCCGACGGCGGAAAATTCCTTCAACCGGAACGGGCCATTGAGCAGGCTCTGGCGATGGAACGAGCCGGCGCCGGCCTTCTCGACATCGGGGGGGAATCCACGCGGCCCGGATCCGAAGAAACCCCGGCTTCGGAAGAACTGGATCGCATTCTTCCAGTCCTGGAAGGGTTGCGAGGCCGCCTGAAGATTCCCGTATCCGTGGACACTCGCCGCTCCACCGTCGCCGAGCTCGCCATCCGCGCCGGCGCGCAAATCATCAACGACGTTTCCGGCCTGCGCCGCGACTTGGGCGTTGCCCAGGTCGCGGCGCGTCACCGTGTTCCGCTCATCCTGATGCATATGCGCGGCGATCCGCGAACGATGCAAAAGAAGCCGTTTGCGCGCGATGCCATGAAAGACGTGATGCAAGGCCTGCGCAGGTCCGTCGCAACTGCGCGCAAAGCCGGGGTCGCAAAGTCCCAGATTATTCTCGATCCCGGCATTGGCTTCGGCAAAAGCTACGCGCAGAATTACGAATTGCTCCAAAAGCTTCCGCAGCTGGCAAAGTTTGACTATCCGTTACTTGTGGGCACTTCGCGGAAGGGGTTTCTCGGCGCGACGTTGGCCCGCGACGGCAAACCCGCTCCTTCCGAAGAGCGCATTTGGGGCACAGCCGCCACGGTTGCGGCGAGCATCCTGAATGGAGCTCACATTGTGCGCGTTCACGATGTGGCGGAAATGGTGCAAGTGGCGCGCGTCGCGGATTGTCTGCTCGATCCTGGACAAAGCCCGAGGAACTGAACACAGAGACGCTCCAACCGGGTCGGGGCGAACGCCGGCTACAGACAAAGACTTTCGCCGGATGCCAGCTCCACGGCTCCTTCGGTATAATCCGCTCGGCCAAAAGGTCGCGCAAATATTGCGTCAAGAATTCAGGAGAAGAGCCAACTCATGCTGCGTCTCTCCATCTTTCTTCCCTTGCTGCTTTTTTCTCTCTCCCTATACCCTCCGCCAGTGCAAGCGCAGCTGCCGCAGGCAACGAAAGACCCGCTAAGCCCAATGCAGGGCGCAACGGCGCAGGCAGGTTGTTCCGTGACCGAAGCGTCTTCTTGCGCCCAAGCCGCGGCGAAGCTTTTGCCTATCGTGATGGGGTCATCGCCAATGGAGGAAAACCTCCGGCGCCTGACGGACGAAATCGGCGGGCGTGTGACTGGCACGCCAGAAATGGCCAAAGCCGTGGAGTGGGGCGTCGCGGCGTTTCGCGCCGCTAGCGTGGATGTGCACATCGAAAAGTACACGCTGCCGGCCACCTGGAGCGAAGGGAACACGCGGCTCGAACTGCTTGGCCCTGTGAAATTCCCTGTGCGATTGAAGGCCGAGGGCTGGTCTCCTGCTGCGCCGGCAGGCGGGATCGAAGCAGCTGTAGTTGACGTGGGCTACGGCGCCGACGACGACTTCTCGAAAACAGGAACGTCGATTAAAGGTGCGATCCTGCTGGTTCACAGTGACATCGGTTCTACCTGGGCGGATCTTTCCAATGAATACTTACGGCCCCCGGTGACTATTGACCACGCCCTGAAGGGAGGCGCTGCAGCCATTCTCTGGATCGGCGCGCGGGAAAGACTGCTCCTCTATCGGCACACGAATTCCTTAGCCGGAAAGATTGACAAGATTCCGCAAGCCGTGCTGGCGCGCGAGGACGGTTTGCGTCTGGCACGGACAGTCGGTGCGTATCCGGGAAAGGTACGCGTGCGGCTCGATATGCCCAACAAGATCGGCGGCCCCATCGAGCAGGAAAACGTGGTCGGTGAAATTCGCGGATACGAGAAACCGGATGAAGCCGTCCTCCTCGGCGCGCATCTCGATTCCTGGGAACTGGGCACCGGAGCGCTCGATAACGGCTGCAACGCAGCGTTGGTGATTGAAGCGGCGCGTGCGATCAAGGCCACCGGGCTTGTGCCCAGGCGCACCATTCGGTTCGTGCTCTTCAGCGGCGAGGAACAAGGCACGCTTGGCTCCTTCGAGTACGTGAAGGCGCACCGCGCCGAACTGGACAAGATTCGCGCGATGATCACGTACGACTCGGGCATCGGCCGTGTCACCGGGTATTCCCTGGGCGGCCGGCGCGACATCGAAGCGGGTGTCCGGGAAGCACTGAAGCCGCTGGAATCCTGGGGCGCGAACAACCACACCTACGATGCCTCGTTCGGAACAGACAATTTCGACTTCCTGCTTGAAGGTGTGCCCACGCTCGTAGCCAACCAAGAGGAGGCCAACTATCTGCCGAATTATCGCGCCGCTTCGGACACCATGGACAAGGTCGATATGCGCGAGTTGAAGCTCCACACGGTGCTCGCCGCGCTGACCGCATGGGGCATCGCCGACCGCGTGGAACCGCTCGGCAAGCGCCTTTCGCGCGCCGAAGTCGAAGTCTTAGTCAAAGAAACCGGCCTCGACCAGCAATTGAAAGCCCTCGGTTATTGGGAAGCCTGGCAAACCGGCCAGCGCGGCCGCAAACCGTAGCCATCCACCAGGATGGAATGAGATTTCTCCCGCATAACACTCATGCATTTGGAAGCATCCCACATTCTCAGGGAGGCTTCCCGGTATACTAGATGTGTGGCTGACAACCAGGTTGAACGGAACAGGCTTGCGCGCCGCTCCATCCTTGCGGTGGATTATGGGCGAGTAAGGATTGGACTCGCCCTTGCCGACTCGCAGACACGGATGGCGCAGCCGTTTAGCACCATGGAGCGCGTCAACCGGAACGAAGATATGCGACGGCTGCGCGAGTTGGTGCGCGAGCAGGGAGTAAAGCAAATCATCGTGGGGCTGCCTCTGCAGCTGGACGGCACGCGCGGAGAAATGGCCGAAGAAGTAGAGCGCTTCGCACAGCGCCTGCGCAAGCAGATCGGCGTGGCGGTAGAACTGGTAGACGAACGGCTGACGAGCTGGGAAGCCGAACGCATGCTGGAAGAAACGCAGGGACGATTCATCCACGACGAAAAGCTGTCTGGCGGCAAAAAGCGGAAGAATGTAAAAGCGAAAATGACCGTGGACGCTGTGGCCGCCGCCGTTATCTTGAAGGAATTTCTGGATCGGCAGGGGCAAGCGGCCGAGAAGGTCTGAACGAAGTAAGAGAGTGACACTGAGGGACTGAATTGAAGTTTTTGCTGGCAGTATTGTTGATACTCGTCTTGATCGCAGGGGCAGCCGCGGCGTGGCTGTGGTATGGCATGACCAAGCCATACCAGGGTTTTGCGAAGGAAGGCGTGTTTGTGGACGTGCCGCACGGAGCGTCGCGGCGCTTCGTGGCCTATCTGCTCCAGAAAAATGGCGTCATACGCAGCTCCCTAGGCTTTGAGATTTACGCGCGGCGGCATCCGAAGCGCACGCTGGAGGCCGGCGAGTACTTTTTCGACCATGCCATGACCGGCAAAGATGTCTTTTGGAAACTTGCCAACGGCCAGGTGTACCAGCAGCCCTTCACGGTGCGCGAAGGCGAGACCATGTTTGACATCGCCCGCGAACTGCAAGACGGCAAATTCATGCCCGCGGGAGATTTTCTCTACGCCGCGGGCGATCCCGCGCTGATTCGCGATTTCGCGCCGGGCGCGCAGACCCTCGAAGGCTTCCTCTTTCCGGCCACCTATGAACTGCCACGGCATCCCGCAGCCAGCGAATTGACAGCGGAGATGGTTCACAAATTCAAGGAACAGTGGAAACTAATCGCGCCATCGGCCACAGCCGGGCGCATGGACGAAAGCGATCGTCAAGCGGTAACCCGCGTTGTGACGCTGGCGTCGCTCGTGGAACGAGAGACACCCAAGCCCGACGAACGGCCGCTCGTGGCTGGCGCTTTCGAAAACCGCCTGCGAAAAGGCATGCGCTTGCAATGCGATCCCACCGTCATCTATGGAATGGAGCGGCTCGGACGGTACAATGGAACGCTCACAGGAAAAGATTTGAGCTTCGATTCGCTATACAACACGTATGAGCACGGTGGGCTGCCGCCCGGCCCGATTGGCAACCCGGGGGAGGCGTCGCTGCGCGCGGCGCTCCACCCGGCGGAAACGAATTATTTGTATTTTGTGGCCAACACACAGGGCGGCCATTTTTTCAGTGCTACACTGGCGGAACACAACAAAAATGTGGTGAAGTATCGTCGGCTGCTGGCCGGCCTGCCGGCGGATCCACCGCCGCCTCCGCCGCCACCTCCGCCCAGCCCGAAGAAAAAGCACGCCAAGAGGCACCGAGTCGCGAGCCGATGACCGAAGATCTGAAAACGAAAAAAGCGCTGATCCTCGATACCGCCCGAGAGATCAAAGTCGAGAAGTGGACGCCCGCGGAAATTGATCAATTGCGGCGCCGGCTCATCGCCGAGCATGGCGAGGCCGGCAAGTCCGGCCCTGATTACATCGCGGAAGTGCTGAAGGACGCAGGACACCGGGTCTTGCTGACCTTGCAGGAAGAAGCCGAGGAGCAGTATGAAGAAGAGTTCGAGGATCTGCTGCACTTCAAAACGCTGGAGGACGCGGAGGTCAGCGTCATGCGTCTGGACGAGCTGATGCGAAAATTCCGCGAACAAGGCGAGCACGCGGCCGTGGAGCGCGTCCTCAACGTGGCGCGGCTCGGCAAACGCCGCGCGGAGATGATTTCGCGGAATCACAAAGTCGAGCCCCACAAGCGAGACGAAAAAGTGGAGATCGCTAACTGGTTCCGCATCTGGCTGGAAACGCCGGACGCGTTCTTTGACTGGTTGGACGTGCGCAAACAGTCGCCGGAATTTCAGGCCAAGTTTCCGCAAGCGGAGGAGGAGCAATGAGCGCGACGGGCAATCCCGTGCCGGGCGCCGACGCGCTCGAACTGCCGCCTTTTTCGCTCGATGTGGAATCGCTGAACCTCGGCGCGGACGTGAAAGCCGTGGGACTTGAACTGGTCGAAACCGAAAATCGCGAACCGGTGCGCGGAAGACAAGCCTCAGAGATCTGGTCGGCGGTTTTCCCTGCCCTGGTAGCAGGCGAGCCGTACGTGGTCGATTTTTTCAGCCACCTCGATCGCGTCAGGGAATTTTGCAAAGCGCGCGGAATGATCCTGCGCGAAGCCGCGGAACGATGCGCCGTGCTACCGCAACCGGATCATGACCAGTTGCGTCAAATCTTTGAACGCTTCGAAGGGGAAACCTTTGGCATCCGCGCAGGCGTCGCGGCACAGTCCCCTGATGCGGCTCTCGAGGGCGAGCTTTCCAAACGCGGTCTGGACGCCTACCAGCCGGCGTATGCCCGCTACACCTTTTGCGCCATCTGTGAGCCGGAAGACGGGTGGGTAACGCTTTTGAGCGAATCGCTTTGGCCCAGCGAAGTCATCCGGCGGCTGCGTCCCGCGGTTCAGCCGTTTGACCTACACCTTGCGCGGCCCAATTGAATGTCTCCTTCGGCTGCGACCCACGAAGTGGTACGAGCGTCCAATTGGTTGTTCGATTGCTGCTCTTACAGGGACAGGGACGGAACAGCTTGATTCAGCGCGCAAAAACATGCCTGATCCTGGCGACAGTGGCGGCGATTTCCTGCGGCTGCGGCGGCGGGACAGCCGTGACCGGCCACACCGTAGTCGCGCCAACGCAGAGGCCGGTGGCCAGAGACGCCACGCGCGAAGAGCTTCTCGACCGCTACAACTCGATTGTCCATGGCACGAAAACGTTGAATGCCACCGTGCAATTGAAACCGACGGCCGGCTCGAAATACAGCGGCGTCATTGATGAATATCACGAGGTGAAAGCATTTCTCCTCGCAGCGCGCCCCGCGGAGATTCGCGTGATCGGGCAAGCGCCAGTCGTCGGCACCACGGTTTTCGACATGGCCAGCGATGGCGAAATCTTTCGGGTTTCGATTCCCCCAAAGCATAAATTCCTAGTCGGCCCCGTTGCAACAGAGCGCACGAGCAGCAAGCCCATCGAAAACCTTCGCCCGCAACACTTGCTGGACGCGCTGCTCTGGACGGAAATTCGCAAAGAAGAGGCATCGTACGTCAGAGAATTCAATGACGAAGTGGCGCGCTATTATGTCTTGACCGTTTTGCGCGGCGGGTACCAAACGGAGATCCTGCGGGAAATCTGGTTTGACCGCGCTGATTTGCAAGTCGCTCGTTTGCAAACGTTTGGCCCCAAGGGAATTCTTCTTTCCGATGTTCATTTCTCCGATTGGCTGCCCGTGGATGGAGCTGCCGCCCAGGGCGCCTCCGCGAGGCCGGCCAATGCAGCGGCTTTGTTTTCGCGCGCGATTCGAATCCATCGCCCGCACGATGACTACCAGCTCGACCTGCAAGTCACGAAGATCACGCTCAATGAAGAGATTCCCGCCGACCGCTTCAAGCTCGAACGGCCCGAGGGGTCGGAACTGGTACAAGTCGGCGACGCCACGGAGAACAAGCAGCCATGATGGGTGAGCTGATCCTCCGCAATCTGCTGCACCGCCCGATGCGCACGCTCATCGGCGCCATGGGCATCGCGGTGGAAGTCGCACTCGTGGTCCTGATCGTGGGGCTGACCAGCGGTCTGTTGTCCGAGACGGCGAAGCGCATCGAAGGCATCGGCGCCGACATTATGCTGCAACCGCCAGGCTCGTCGTACATGTTGGCCTTTAGCAGCGCGCCCATGCCCGTCAAGATCGGTGACAAGCTTGCAGAACTGAAATACGTTCAATCGGTTGCGCCCGTACTCTTCCAGTTCAACACCTCTGGAGTCGAAATCGTTTACGGAATTGATCAAGAAAGCTTTCGTGCCGTCTCCGGCGGATTTGTATTCATTCAAGGCCACGACTTGGAGGGCCCGGACGACATCCTTGTGGATGATATTGCCGCAAAAACGAAAAAGGTACAGCCCGGCGAAACCTATCGCATCTTTGACCACGACTGGCATGTCGCAGGAATCGTCGAGCACGGCAAGGGCTCGCGGCTTTTTGTGCCTCTCGCCACTCTCCAGGAATTGGTCGGTGCACGCGACAAGGCCAGCATCTTCTTTGTGAAGTGCACCCGGCCCGAGCACACTGAAGACGTAATGCAAGACATGCGTCATGTCCTGCCCGGCTACACTGTCCGGCCCCTCAAGGACTATCTTTCCCTGATGACCTCCACCAACATCCCGGGCCTGGAGGCCTTTATCAACGCCATGATCATGCTGGCCATCACGATCGGGCTGTTGGTCATTTTTCTGACGATGTACACCACGGTGATCGAGCGCACCCGGGACATCGGTGTTTTGAAGTCACTCGGCGCCAATCATTGGTTTGTCGTTCGGGCGTTGCTCTCGGAATCCGCTGCCCTTTGTCTGCTCGGCGTGGGCGCCGGTGTCGGGCTGAGCTACGCGGTGCGTGCGGGGTTTCTCTGGAAGTTTCCGACGTTGTCGATTCTGATCACCTCGGGATGGGTTTTGCGAGCGGCGGGGATCGCACTCCTCGGAGCTCTCTTGGGCGCGAGCTACCCGGCATGGATGGCCAGCCACAAGGACGCTGTGGAAGCACTGTCGTACGACTAAGCAACAAAAGACCCGAGGCGGGGTTTGCTGAGAAAGCTGTGGCTTTATTGTGCGGGAATAGAAATCGCTAACAGTGAGGGATAGCTAGGCACCGATGGAAATCGCAGCTACAATACGGGAACCTGCCGAAGGGCTGATTTTCCAAGGAAAAAAGAGCGTGGAGCCGATACTCAAGACAGAAAATTTGTGGAAGCTCTACCGCGCCGGAAAAGTCGAAGTCCCTGCCTTGCGTGGCGTCAATTTCGAAGTTTTGCCCGGCGAATCAGTCGCCGTGATGGGCCCCTCGGGCTGCGGCAAGTCTTCCCTGCTCTATGTAATCGGCGGTCTCGCGCAAGCCTCGCGCGGCAAGGTCCTGGTGGACGGCAACGACCTGGCTTCGCTGAGCGACGGCGCGCGCACCAAGCTCCGGCGCCACAAAATCGGCTTCGTTTTTCAGCGCTTCAACCTGCTCCCAACGCTGACGGCCAAGGGCAATATTGCGATCGCACAGTTCATCCATGGCGATGGTTTTGATCCGCACCGCTTCGACGTCGTCACCCAGATGCTCGGCCTCGCCGGGCGGCTCCAACACAAACCCTCCGAACTTTCCGGCGGCGAGCAGCAGCGCGTGGCGATTGCCCGCGCCATCATCAACGAGCCGAAAATCCTGCTCGCGGACGAGCCCACGGGAAACCTGGATTCCAAGAACTCGGAAATCGTGCTGCAAATGCTTCGCCAGCTCAATAAAGATCTGGGCCAGACCATCGTCATGATCACGCATAACCCGGAAGCCACCACCTATTTCGATCGCGTCGTGCACATGCGCGATGGAATCATCGTTGACGGAGTTCCTGCGGATTGATATGGCCAGCCTCGGACAAATCCTGTCGAAAACGTTTTTCTGGTCCTACGAGCGTGGCACGTGGCAGTTCGATCTTGCCGTCATCCTGATTCTCGCCTTCGTGCTGGCCACGCCGCGCAGCTGGTTCCACGATAAGCCGGAGAGTGGCGGGCCGGCCGCCCCGGGACAAATCCTCAAAATCTCTCAGGAAGGAAACCACAGCACCTATCGCGTGGATGTGCGCGTCCTGGCGCCTCCCACAAAGCTCGCGCTGCAGAATGACCTTCACACCGCGTTGCAGGAGGCCCTGCCGGAATTGCATAAAGGGAACTTTTCCATCGCCAAAATCGAGCCACAGCGCGATGAGCAGGGGAACGTGACCGCCTATCAGGTGGAAATTCACCATTAGCCGCCTCCCCATGGCCTTTTCGGACAATTTCCTGGGTAACGGGGACGCTTCTGCGTGCATCTCTTTGTATATGTTAGGATTCCGAAGAACGGAACGAACCGTTAGTTGTGCAGTCTACAGGGGCCGCGTTTGAAGCGTCTGTCATTTTTTTTCGCGCTAATAAGTTTGTGTTGCATCGCCGGTGCCTATCGAGCCCGCGCCTCCCAGGCGGCCGCAAGCTGGACCATCGACGGCGTCCTGGCCATGATGGACAGGTCCGCACAGGACTTTCACACGCTCACCGCCGACATGGAACACACCAAATACACTGCCGTGGTGAAGGACGCCTCGACGGAAACAGGCCACATCTTCGTGCGGCGCGATGAAAAGATGCGCATCGAAATCCTGCAGCCCGATTCACGCACCATTCTGCGAACGGGCGATTCCTTGTTCGTCTTCAACCCCAAGATCAACCGCGTGGAAGAGTATGACCTGGGCAAGAATCGCTCCTTGGTGGATCAATACGTGCTTCTGGGCTTTGGCTCGCGGATTGATAATCTCAAGAAGGGCTACCTGGTGGCTCTCGTTGGCGAGGAAGAACTCGATCACAAGAAAACTGTCGTATTGGAACTGACGCCCAAAGCGGAGCAGGTCCGCAGCCAGATCATCAAGATCCACATGTGGATTGATGAGGCTTCCTGGATGCCGGTTCAGCAGAAGTTTTTCGAGGCCGGCACCGGCGACTACTTCCAGTTTCATTACATGAACGAGCTAAAGAACCTGAAAATCCCCGACGCCAAGTTCAAGCAGGATTGGCCAAAAGGCGTCAGCCGCGTTAAGCCCCGCTCCTAATTCGTCCGGCCCTCTATCCCAGCACCGAACGTTCCACGTCTATACCAGCGCCATCTGAAACCGCCGGTGCAGTGCTCTTCTACTCAGCAGCCGCGCGTTCCTGCGCAAGCAACTGTTCCTTGCGCGAAATCCCCCAACGATATCCTGCCAGCGCGCCGTCCTCGCGAATCACGCGATGGCATGGGACGACGACCGAAACCGGATTCGTAGCGCACGCCCTGGCCACTGCCCGAACCGCCTTGGGCTGACCCAGCGACCGTGCAACCTGCGAGTACGTGCGCGTCCTGCCTCGCGGAATGCGCTGCAGTTCCTGCCACACGCGCCGCTGGAACGCCGTCGCTTGCAAGTCCAGCGGGAGCTCCAGCCGCGGCTGCTTTCCCTCGATGCGCTGCACAATCTCGCCCACCCAGCGCTGAAACGCCTCTGGCGCGGGCGTAATCTCCGCCCGTGGATATTCCTCGCGCAATTCTGAAATCAGCGCGCTTTCCGCGTCGCCCAGATAAACCGCCGAGACGCCCCGTTCCGTGGCCGCCACGAGAACTTTCCCGAGCGGCGATTTCGCAATCGTGTATCCGATCTTCATACCCTGACCTCCCTTTCGATATGTCGCCGGCGTCATCCCCAGCTGCGCATTGCTGCGCTCGTAGACCCGGCTCGATGATCCGTAACCAGTTTCGTACAGCGCATCCGTAATGCTTTTCCCTGCGCGCAGCATGGCTTTGAATCGCTTGATGCGCAGCGCTTCGGCCAGTTCGCGCGGTTTGAGCCCCGTCACCTGCAGGAACGCGCGCCGCAGCGTCGCTTGCGTCGTCCCAAGTGACTTGGCAAGAGCGCCGAGCCGCACGCTCTCCTCGGTGGACTCCGCGAGCTGCCCGGCAGCACGCTGCACCAGCGCGACCGGTCCGGCAATCTCGTTCGGCCGGCAGCGCAGGCAAGCCCGGAATCCCTGCTTTTCAGCCTCCTCCCGGGTGCGAAAGAAAACCACGTTGCGCCGCAGCGGCCGCCGCGCCGGGCAAGACGGGCGGCAGTAAATGTTCGTCGAGCGCACCGCCAGCACGAAGGTGCCATCCGCGCGCGAGTCCCGCGCCAGTGTAGCCTGCCAGTAGCGCGCCGCGGCGTGCGCCGAAATGTTTGGTCCGATGCTTGTTTGTGTTTGGCTCATGTTCAACACGTCCAAAATAACCCAGCCAGAAACGCAAATCTATCCGGAAAGGTTCAGCAAAAAGAAAGAGGCGGAATCGCGTCAGATGGCAGGCGATCAAGCTTCGCCGGGCGCTGGAACTGCTCCCTTGACGCGCGCCCGAACCGGGTGCGGCGCAGTAATCACCAGGATGACTGCGGTCAAAATGACGGCCGCGGCAAGCACGGTCCGCGTTGTGATCGTTTCCCCAATCAGGAGCCAGCCCAGGAACAAGGCAACGACTGGATTGACGAACGCATACGTCCCGACGCGCGCCGCCGTGCTCTTCTGCAGAATGTAAATGTACGCGCTCAAACCGATGCCGGAACCAAACACGATCAGATACCCGAACGCCAGCCACGACCGCAGAGAAATCGCCGCGAAGTGGAGTGCGTGAAATTCCCCAGTAAGTAAGCTGGCGATCAGCAACGTGACACCACCTGCCAAGCTCTGCATGGCCACCCCCAGCATCGCCGAACCCGGCATCCCGCCATGCTTTGAGTAAAGTGAACCACACGCCCACGCAAACGAAGCGAAAACCAGCACGCCGGCACCACGAGGATCCACGCGTCCGGAACCTCCCAAGTGCGCGGGCCCGACCAGAAGAATCAGGCCGGCGAAACCAAGCACAAGTCCGGCTACCACGCGTGCCACCGGTCGAACGCCGCCGGGACGCAGCCAATCCACAATCACCAGCCAGAGGGACACCGTCGCCACCAGCAGCGCCGCGATGCCCGATGGCACCGTCTGCTCCGCCCAACACACTCCGCCATTGCCCACAAAAAGAAGCAAAAAGCCCGCGATCGCAGCCGTCTGCCAATGCGCGGTAGTTGGGCGGATGCCGGTCCTCCATCGGAAGATGGGGTACAAAACAAGGCCTGCAACCAGATGACGCAGCCCAGCAAGAATGAGGGGAGGAAACGATTCAACCCCCACGCGTATCCCCAGATACGTCGAGCCCCAAACGATATAAACGGCGGCAAAGCCGAGCAAAACCATGGGCGAGGTGCGGCCAGCAGCGTGCGACGGGGCTGCAGAACTCTCCGCGGCGCGCGACGCATTGGATTCGGTTGTAGCCATCCCTCAGGCCTCCTTCCTAGAAGTAGCCTTGCTCTATTCGACTGTCGAGAACCATATTGGTTGAATCTTTGCTTAAGAATCCGAAGTGAAGGTGCGGGACGGCAACTTAAGAGTCTCCGTCAAGCTTTGAAACATAGCGTGACCTTTGAAAACCAATCTATCTGAAAAACTACTTCGAAGGAAAAAGACCGGCGCCCGCAGTGGAGAAGAGGACTGTTCGCAGGATTTTCCTGGTTGCCAACCCGTCTTCTCCAACTCCGATGCCCATGGTGCCAGTGCTAGGGCCCTCTGTGCAGGAATCCACAGAATATCGTGATGTATGTGGGTACTATAACTAAGTGTTTCAGGTTAAGACACTTCTGGCGATTTCCACAGGTTGACGTTCGCCCCTTCTAGTGACATTGTATCGCTCCGCACCTCACCGGTGCGCACGGGGCAATTCCAGAAAGTCAGATTAGCGGTTACGTTTGCCGGGCCAGTGCCAGCGATCGTGAAGTGGCGTCTCTGAGGGCGAGATGAGCGCGAGGAAGCGCGCAATTCCATTGGAATCTTGGCCAGCCGAACCGGCTGGGGAACCCCGCGACGCCAAGGCTTCGCCGCAGCCATTCGCGGACCCCTTGCCCAAGCCGGCGTTGCGGCTCACGCCTCTGCTGTGTTCTCCGCAGCCTCGGCGTTTCGTTCGCGTCCCCACGCACGCGGTTGGCGTGCACCCGGAGCACCGAGAATATCCGCGTGCTACGCTCCAGCTTCCCCTGCGTCTTCGCGGGGTAGGCGGGGTGCCGGAGAATTTCCCCGTTACGCTTGTCACCCGCGACATCAGTTCCACCGGCGTCTACTTCCTTTGCCCCAAGCAGCTCCCCATCGGCACTTCCATTGAATTGGAGATCGTTCTGGTCAGCAAGCCCATGGGCCTTGGAAATGTGGTGGCAGCCACCATGGCCCACGTCTGCAGGGCGGAACCCGCTTCCATGCCCGGTTGGTACGGCATTGCCGCATCCTTCGATGACGTTCAATTCGACCGCGACGACCGCGTTCCTTCCCGCTTCTTGAATCCGTAATCTCCTCTTCCGATTTCTGTTCGGTCGCGCTCCGTCTTCGTTGCGGGCCTGGGCCTCCGGAAAACTTCTGCTACTCTAGATGCCCATGCCCGCAAAACAAGAACGGCGCGTGGAAGGCGTCCTTTTCGACTGGGACGGCACCCTCATCGATTCTTACCACGCCGATGCCTCCGCCTACCTAGCTATGTTCAAGGAGATGGGCATCGTTTGGGGGGTCGAAGAACTAGAGGAGAATTATTCGCCGAACTGGTATCACGTCTATCGCGCCGCGGGATTGCAGCGCAGCCGCTGGGATGACGCCGACCGCGCCTGGCGTGCGCACTACGCCAAGCACCGGCCGAAGCTGATCGCCGGGGTGCGCCGCATTTTGGCAAGGTTGGCTAACGCGCATCACCTTGGCCTCGTGACCAGCGGCGATCGCGACCGCGTAACCCGCGAACTGCGCAAATTTCAGCTCACCACGGTTTTTGACGCCCGCGTCTGCAGCGGCGACACGCTGCGGAAGAAGCCTCATCCCGATCCGCTTCGGCTGGCCCTTCGCAAAATGGGACTCGATCCCATTGCTTGCGTGTATGTAGGTGATGCACCGCAGGACATTGAGATGGCCCGCCGGGCCGGCGTGCGTGCCATCGGCGTCCTCGGTCCGTTTCCCACAGAGAAGCGTCTGCGCGCAGCCCGGCCGGATTTTCTCCTCGAATCGCTCGATGAACTCCCAGACGTGCTAAAGCGCTTGGCTCGCTAATCGATCAGGAGTTGGATTCCCTTGCGTCTATGGTTTAGCAGGTGTTGGTGCGGAAGACGGCGCTGGAACCGGCGGGGCTGCGGGAGCGGGCTTGAAATCGGTCCACTTAATCACCATGCGCACCGGTATCTGCAATTCCTTGATGCGCAGCGTGTCATCGGACCGTGAGTAGTCCGGAAACCAGTATTTTCCGTCCACGTTTTCGCGATACGTTTCGAACAGGCTGAAGGGCAATGCCACGACCGCGAGCATGTCGCCTTGATCCGTCACCCATTTTCCGTACGTTTTCACCACTTCCAGATATTTGTCATCAACCCATACAATTCCGTCGAAATTGGCCCGCTTGCGCTCCACGACTTTGGCCTTCACCTGAAAGATGTAGCAATCAACTTCGTCCACCAGTTCCTTGCCAAGATACTTCAGGTCGTAATTCTTGAGCTGGCCCGTGGTAAGCGGATACGGCGGCACTTTCTGCAATCCTTCCAAATCCTCCGGCCGCAGATAAAAATGCTGCAGCGTGGATACTGGCTTTTCGATGACTTTCTCGAAATATTTTCCGTCCACGTCCCGCGCGGGCTGCGTCACCATCACGAACTCCCCGGAAGGCTTTCCGTCGGGACCGAACTCCTGGATGCGCATCGTTCTCCGGTACGTGTAGTGGGTCCGAGCCTGCAGATATTCGTCTTCTTTTTCCGAGAAGCGCTTGATGATCTCAGCTTCCGGGAGAGAGGGTGGCGCCGCAGGCTCGGCCTCACTTCCGATGCGCGTGACGTGATGTTCCGGCGGCGGTTCCAGCGGTCCTTGCGGCGCATCTTGCGCCCGCAGTGGCAATCCTGCACCCAGAATCGCACAAACAAATGCGGCGCCGCTCCGAAGGAGAGTGCGGCTTTTACCGGATGAAAGTGGTTTGCCCTGGCTCATGACGATTTGGATGCGTGCAACTCCCCGCCGGGCAGCTTGCCACGGCCCGCCAAAGCAAGAGTCTACCGTATTTCGAGCAAGCGTCCCTAGACCGGCACGCCGCGCGAAACGGCCGAAGAAGAATCGTAAGGTCTCTGCTACAATTTTCCGGGTTTGTGAGCGAATCGAAACAAGCGAAACGCTACTTCGTCTCGGGCATGGTCCAGGGCGTCGGCTTCCGCTATTTCACGCAGGACGCCGCGGAAGAACTGCGCATCAGCGGCTATGTTCGAAACCTTCGCGACGGCCGCGTGGAAGTTTTTGCCATGGGCACGCCGCAGCAGCACGCCCAGCTCCGCAAGGCACTGCAACGTGGGCCGCGTTTCGCTAGCGTCAGCGAAGTCCAGGAAGAAGACTCCGTTCCCGACTCCGAGTATGGCGGCGAGTTTCTCATAGCCCCCAGTGCTTGAAACAGGTCGATTGAAATTCAGTCAGCGAGGAGGAGACGTTTGCATGGAAGATCTGAAGAAGCTGATCCGCGAAGTCCCGGACTACCCGAAACCCGGGATCCGTTTTTACGATCTCACCACGCTGCTCAAGGACAAGCAGGGCTTTCACTCCCTCATCGACCAGCTCTGCGGCCACTATGAAGGCCGCACCATTGATATCGTCGCGGGAATCGAGGCGCGCGGATTCATCTTTGCTCCCGCCCTGGCGTACCGCCTCAACGCGGGCTTTGTTCCCGTTCGCAAACCGAAGAAACTCCCCGCCAAGACCACCAGCATTTCCTATTCCTTGGAGTACGGCACGGACTCACTTGAAATCCACGAAGATGCTGTCAAGCCCGGCCAGCGCGTGATTATTTGTGACGACCTGCTGGCCACCGGCGGCACCGCTGCCGCGACGGCCAAGCTGATTGAGAAACTTGGCGGTGTCGTGGAAGGCGCTGCCTTTGCCGTCGAGCTAACCTTTCTCAACGGCCGCAAGAAACTGGCGAACCTCGACGTTTTCTCCCTGATTCAGTACGACAACTAGGCTATCCTTTTCGCGCTGTAACTTCTTACTGGGCGATTCATCTCACGTGTCAGGAGGCCTTCATGGGCGAAGTCATTCATACCGCGCGAATCCGGCTGGTGCAGAAGAAGCGCCCCCTCCGCGACGCGCACATCGAAGGATTCGAAGAGCCGCTGCATTTCGGCACGCACGGCGGCTATGCCAAGTATTACGGCGTGAAAGACAGCGAGCCGATGCCGACGACCATCGATCATGTCATCTCTGCGCTCGCTGGTTGACTGACCGGCACACTTGCCGGCGCGCTGGAAGCGCGTGGAATCCCCGCAGCAAATCATCTCGAAGCCGACGTTGAAGGCCGCATCGAAGCCGATGACAAACTCTTCCGCATCGCCGCCGTAAATCTGCGTTACAAACTGAGAATCCCCAAAGGCAAACGCACCGAAGCCGATCGCGCTCTCGCGCATCACGAAAACTCCTGCCCCGTGCACATGAGCATCAAAAAAGGCTTCGAAGTAACTTGGTCCGCCGACGTGGAAGAAATGTAACTCCTACTTGCGGCTCCCGTCGCTGCGGCCGTAAATCTGATCCAGCAATTTGGCGACACGGTTAATGAGAGATATGGCGAGGCGCGGACAATAGTTAGGAGGATCTGGGCGCCGCGCACCGAAACCCACAAAACCGGAAGGTCGATTTGGTCAGCCCTTTCCCCTCATGATTGTCCATCTTTCATTGCTGAACCTCGGCTTCGGCCTCGGGTACTTCGCTGTCGCAGCGCTTCGAACAAGACCACGCCCGCGGCGACGGAAACATTGAGCGATCTTACGGGGCCAGTTGTGGGCAGTTTCACAACAAAGTCGCAGCGCTTGCGCGTCAGCTCGTGCAGGCCTTTTCCTTCGCTGCCTAGAACGATGCCCGTCGGCGAGGTGTAGTCTACTTCCGTATAATTCTTGTCCCCATCTTCATCCAGGCCAACGAGCCAGTAGCCCGCTTCCTTTAGTTCCTCCATGGTGCGCACGAGGTTGGTCACTTTCGCGACCGGCAGGTGCTCCAGCGCCCCTGCGGAAGCCCGCGCAACCGTGTCCGTCAGCCCCGCCGCGCGCCGCTCCGGAATCACCACTCCGTGGGCCCCCGCCGCCAGCGCGGTTCGAACAATCGCGCCAAGATTGTGCGGGTCTTCGACACCGTCGAGCAGCACAATCAATCCCATTCCTCCGTGGCTACCATTGGCACGCGCCAATATCTCATCCAGCGTCGCCGCACCGCGCGCAGCCGCCAGCGCAATCACTCCCTGGTGATCCTTCGAATTAGCCAGCCTGTCCAGCTGCGCGCGGTCTTCAAAGCGCACGGGAACGCCCTGCTTGCGCGCAAGCTGCACAATCTCCTCGACCCGCGTGTCCTGCCGCCCCTTGGCAATGGTAATGCGGTCAATCGGCCGCTGCGCCTCCAGCGCCTCCTTCACCGCATGAATCCCCGTCAGCTTATCCATGCATGAGAGAGTGTACACCGCAGTTGCTGGGACAGGCATTCCTGCCTGTCCCAGCCGAGCCGAACAACTGATGCGCATCTATCCCGGCCGTCAATCCAGCGCCGCGCAAAACTCCAAAATTCTTGCCCGAGCAGTCTTCACCGCAACTGCAAACTCCAGCCCCGCCGCCTCATCCAACAATAAAATCACCCGGTCCAATTCGCCCTCCCCCGCCCGCCCCGCCAACGTCAGCCGAATCGGATGAAACAGCTCCCGCCCTCGCAGATCCATCCCATCCTTCAGCTTTGCAACAATTTCCTTGAATCGCTCCGAATCCAGCGCCCCGCCCTCCAGCAGCAGCAACGCCACTTCGCGAATCACCTCCCGCGCCGCATATCGCGAAAGAACCGCATGGCTTTCCACCTTGCTCAGGATTTCGCCCGCATCATAGTGAAAAATCAAGCTGAGGAGATCGCTCAGAGCCACCCGGTCGGTTGCATGCCCGCCCAATATTGCCGCTGCGTGCTCGCACCAAGCCGCTTGTTCAGGCGTCGGCTCAGCAACAAGCCATCGACGTTCCCCTAGGATGGCGGCGACGTCAGCCCCAGAATAAGGATTTGCGGCCGCAACAGGCGCCTCAGATGGATCGTCGGAGTGCATGAAAAAGGATTGTAGCCTAGACCCGTGCGCCACCGTGGCGTGCAAATTGGCAGGCGCCTGACAAAAGGAATCTCAACTTCAACCGCTTCAGTAACTTAACTTTGCACTCGATCCACGGGCGACCCAATTCGTTACCTCAAACCCCTTTTTCACCACTTCAAAGAGGTCTCATACGGATTGCTTCTAAAAGACTTACAGAAAACCTAAGCCCTTTAGAATCTGCACTTACAAAAAAGCGGGGGGGAGAGGTCCCAGCTTCCCGTAACTGTTCAAGTGCTGAGGGAAACCAGCGTCGCAACAACGTGCGCCGCGATGGCTTCCCCCCGGCCGATGGCATCCACACCTTCGTTGGTCTTCGCCTTGAGATGAATCTTCTCCGCCGGCACACCGAGCGATTTCGCCAGAGCCTCGCGCATCCTCGGAAAATGCGGCCCCAGTTTCGGTTTTTCCGTGATCACCACGGCATCCACATGCTCAATCGCAAAATGCTTTTCGTCCAGTAGCTTCCGCGCGTGCTCCAGAAAAAGCAGGCTGTTCGCGCCCTTCCACTTCGGATCCGTGTCCGGAAAGTGCGTCCCGATATCCCCGAGCCCCGCCGCCCCCAGCAACGCGTCGCAAAGCGCATGCGCCAGCACGTCCCCGTCGGAATGCCCCACCGGGCCTTTTTCAAACGGCAGTTCAATTCCGCCGACGATCAGCTTCCGCCCCTCTGCCAGCCGATGCAAGTCGTACCCGATGCCGCAGCGCGTACTCACGGTTTCTTGCGCTCGCGCTCGAGATAAAATTTCGCCAGGTCCATATCCGCGGGCTTGGTAATTTTCATGTTGCGCTCCGACCCGAGCACCACGTGCACGTCATGCCCCATGCGTTCGACCAGCCCCGCCTCGTCCGAGGCACTTACGCCATCGGCCTGCGCCCGCGCAAATGCTTCCTTCAGCAGCTTCGTCGCAAACGCCTGCGGCGTCTGCGCCAGCACCACGCGCTCGCGCGGAATCGTCCCAGTAATCAACGCCACATCCTCCGGCAAACTGGCGCGCTTTACTTCCTTTACCGTGTCCATCGCCGGAATGCCCAGAATTGCTGCTTCGCAGCGCCGCGCCTCTTCAATCACACGCGTAATCTGTTCTGCCGTCACGAACGGCCGCACCGCGTCATGCACCAAAACAATCTCCGTATCCTTCGGCACCTCGCGGAGCGCCTCCGCCACCGAATCCTGCCGCGAGTCGCCGCCCTTCACCACGCGCACGGCTTGCTTGAATTTTTCCTCCGCAATCCGCTCCCGCAGCCGTGTCACTTCGTCCGCCCGCGTGGCCACAATGATGTCTGTCACTAGCGGACATGACGCGATGCGCCTCAAACTGTGAATCACAATCGGGGTCCCGTCCAGTTCGAGGAATTGCTTCGGCGTCTCCGCGCCCATGCGCGTACCAAGCCCGGCGGCGGGGAGAATGGCGGCGATTCGGCTCATAGTTGGAGCGGTTCCGGCCCTGTTTCGTCAAGGGGGGGATTCGCAAACTTCAGAGTGTACCTCAAGGAAGGGTAAGGAGCGAAGCGGCGGTTGAGCGGTTTAGCGCACGTAGAGGCGCGGCACGCGTTGGCTCACCGCGCAAAGCAAATCCGACGTGACCGTCCCGATACTGCGCGCCACGAAATTTGCCAGCAGCGATTGCGTCCCGTCCGTGCCGTAAATCGTCGCTGCGTCGCCGATCTCCGCGTCCGGCACATCCGTAACGTCAATCATCGTCACGTCCATCGAAATAATGCCCACGATGGGCACGAGTTTCCCGCGCAGCAGCACGTTGCCGCGATTGCCCAGCGAGCGGTGAATTCCATCGCCATACCCCGCCGCCAGCACGCCGATGCGCGAAGGCCGCTTGGGCACGAACGTCGCGTTGTAGCCGACTCCCGCTCCCGCCGGCACATTGCGCATGCTGATGATCCGCGAGCGCAGGCTCATCACCGGCTTCAACGGAAGTCGCTTCTCCGCCTCTTCGCGCTTCTCCATGGGATCGTAACCGGGATGGTAGCCGTACAGAATCGCCCCTGGCCGCACCATGTCCGCCCAGGTTTCCGGACGCGTCACGATCGCCGCGCTGTTCGCCAGATGCACGATGCCAGGATCAACTCCAAGCGCGCGCAGACGCTCCAGCGCTCCGTAAAATCGTTCTTCTTGCTCGCGCGTTTGCTGGCCCACGGCCGTGTTCGTGAAAACTTCCGAGGACGCAAAGTGCGAAAAAATTCCGGTGAGTTCCAGGTGCTTGCACTTTGCAAGTTGCCGCGCAAAACATTCCACGTCGCTCGCAGCGATGCCCAGCCGGTTCATCCCCGTATCAATCTTCAAATGAAATGGAACGCGTTTTCTGCCGCCGCGTCTTGCCGCCGCGCGATCCAGCAGCGTCATTTGCTCGCAGCGGTGAATCACCGCCGTCAAGTCGTGCTCCACCAGCCGCGTTTCTTCTCCCGGCACAAAACTTGTGAGAATCAGGACCGGCTTGCGCACGCCAGCTTTGCGAACCGCGATACCCTCGTCCGTGCACGTGACGCCGAACCAATCCGACCCGGCCTTCTCGAGCGCCTTTGCCACTTCCGGGCCGCCATGTCCGTAGCCATTGCCTTTCACAATGGAAAGGATTTTGCGTGGCCCCTTGCGCTTTTCTTCCGGCGGATTGACGTACTTGCGAATCGCTTGGAGATTGTGCGTCAGGGCGTCGAGCGAAACCTCCGCCCATACCGGGCGCCTCACATCTTTGCGGGGACTCTTCGGTGTGCTTGCCATGTGCCTTCCGGAAAAATAGTGTACGCCATTCGCGAGGCGCGGGCCGACAGCCACATTGGCTGCCGCGTGAAAGACAACCCCTGTTCGTAGGTGCAAGTGGAGAACCAGAACTGGCCAAGCAGCCCTCAAAGCACGAAGTACTCTGAAGTCCGGGTAAACCTGGCTGTTCCATCAGCTTACGCAGCGCGGCAAGGTACAGCCCTTTCGGTCAAACCGCGGATCGCCAGCTCCCGTGTGGAGAAACAGCCGCGCTGTGGCCTGCCTGCCGCAGGTAGGCACCAATTACATGTCGTCGGGCGTGAATTGCGAGAAGGCGTCCGGCGCGGCCTCTTCGAACCGCGTAAACCGGCTGCGGAAGACGAATTTCACCAGGTCAGTCGGGCCATTGCGCTGCTTGGCGATCCGGAGTTCTGTCTCTTCTCTTTCCTCCGGAGTCGCGCCTGCCTTAAAAAAATGCGGCCGGTAAATGAACATCACCATATCGGCGTCCTGTTCGATGGCGCCCGATTCGCGCAAGTCCGAGAGCTGCGGCCCGCGCTCATCGCGTTCTGGCGCGCGCGTCAACTGGCTGAGCACCAGCACCGGTATTTGCAATTCCTTGGCAAGGCCCTTCAATCCTCGCGAAATGCTGGAGACTTCTTCCTGCCGGTTTCCAAAGCGTCCTCGCGCGGTGATGAGCTGGAGATAATCCACCACCAGCATAGACAGCCCCTTGTCGCGCTTCAGCCGCCGCGCCTTGGCCCCGATCTCCAGCACGCTGATCGAGCCCGCATCGTCAATCCAGAGCGGTGAAGACGAAATCGTTCCCAGCGATTCCGTCATGCGCCGCCAGTCTTCTTTGCTCAAATGCCCGGTGCGGAATTTGTGAGCGTCAATCTGCGCTACCGACGCCACCAGGCGCTGCAGCAGCGATTCCTTGGACATTTCCAGGCTGAACATGGCCACCGGGTGTCCGCCGCGAATCGCGATGTTCTCCATCAAATTCAGAGCCAGCGCCGTTTTTCCCTGAGAAGGCCGCGCCGCCAAAATGAGCAGCTCCGAAGGCTGCAGGCCGGACGTGAGCTTATCCAGCTCCGTGTATCCTGTCGGGATTCCGGTGATGCTTTTCCCTTCCTTGAAGATCTTTTCCAGCCGCTCGAAGTTGTCCCGGACAATGTCTTTTATCGGGAGCAACCCGGCGCGCACGCGGTCTTCCGCCAGCGCGAATATCGAGGATTCCGCCCCGTCGAGAATGGCGTCAGCGCCGTCCTCCCCTTCGAACGCGCGCTGCTGGATATTGTGCGTGGTGTGAATCAGGTTGCGCAGGATCGCTTTCTCTTTGACGATCCGCGCGTAGTGCTCGATGTTTGAAACCTTGGGCATGCCATCCGCAAGCGACGCCAGGTATGGCGCGCCCCCGGACGCTTCCAGTTCGCCCTTGCGGTGCAGCTCTTCCGTCAGCGTAATCAGGTCAATGGCCTGCTGACTTTCCCCGAGCACGATCATCTGCGTGAACACGCGCCGGTGCTGGTCCAGGAAAAAATCCTCCGGGCGAAGATGCTCGATCGCCGGATTCAGCGCGTGGTTGTCCAGCAAAATGGCGCCCAACACGGAGCGCTCGGCATCCAGATTATTCGGTAAAGGCTTCTCGAGCGTCGTATCAACAGGCATGACAGGTCTGCTTTGTATTCGCCTTTTCTTCGCTTTTGTACCACGATCTCCGCGGGAGGGCAAGCGGAGATATTTTCAATCCGGGTACGCACTCTTTCTTGTTCGAAGCGATGCCGCATTGTGCGTGGAAGCCACGCGCGCGTCAATCGGAGTGCCTGTGCATCGCCTCGGAAATCTCTGCAAAACTTTTCGCGCCCAAAAAAAGTAAGGGCGCCCGCCGAGGCGGACGCCCTTACGAAGAAGATTATTTAATAAAAGCTCTTCCTAAGCTTCCTTCTCGACGCTCACTTTGATCTGCGCGGTGACGTCGCGGAACACTTTGATCGTCACGGAAGCCTCACCAATCGTCTTGAGCGGCTCGCCCAATTGCACCTGCCGCTTATCAATCTTGAAGCCTTGCGCGGCCAGCGCGTCCGCCACATCCGCGGTCGTCACCGAACCGAACATCTGGTCGTTCTCGCCGGTCTTGCGCGTGAACTTCAGCGAAACGCCATTGAGCAGCTCAGCCTGTTTCTCGGCGGCCTCCAGCTCCGTGGCGGTTTTCTTGGCCAATGAGGTGCGAATACGCTCGATGGCTTTCAAGTTGCCCGCCGTGGCCTCGACGGCCAGTTTCTGCGGCAACAGAAAATTCCGTGCGTAGCCAGGCTTCACGGTGACCACGTCGCCGCGATGGCCCAGCTTCTCGATGTCTTCCTGAAGAATAATTTGCATGTCTTCTCTCTAAGCTCCTCTTCCGCTAAGCCTTCGGCACTTCCGCTGCGGGCGCCGGTGTTACCGGAGCCGGTGCTGGCGTCGCGGGAGTTGTATGCGCAGGCGCGGCATGAACTGGCGCTCCCGGCACAACCACGCGCGGCGCCTGCGTGCCCGCTGCGCTGCCCGCAAACGGCAGCAGGGCGATGTTGCGCGCGCGCTTGATGGCCACACCCAGCCAGCGCTGATGTCGCGAACAGACACCCGTCATCCGCCGGGGCAGAATCTTTCCGCGCTCCTGCACGAACTGCGACAAAATGTCCGCGCGCTTATAGTCGATGAAGTCCATCTTCTCGACGCAGAACTTGCAAACCTTCTTTTTCCGGAAATACTGGCGCTTCCCGCGCGGACGCCCGCCGGGACCTCCCGGACCACCGCCACCCGGGCCGCCTTCTCGCCGCGGACCACCATGCCCGCCGCCCGGGCCGCCGTGACCTCCGTGCCCGCCTTCTCGCCGCGGTGCTCCACCGGGCGCTGGTGCCTGCTTCTGTTCCTCTGCCATGACTTCCTGCCTTTCAAGGGTGATCCCGGCCGGGCCGAGATCCATTCCGCTGTCACTCCGAAAAATCCGGAGCCGATTCTCCAATCAGAAAATCTCGTTCACCGCGCGCAGATTCAGCTTGCGGCGGCCTGCTCCGAAGCTGCCACTGGTGCCGGCGCGGGCGCAGGCGGAGTGGTGCGGCGCGGACGCCGCGCAGCGCGCTTCTCGCGCTTCTGCGTAAGTTTCTTCTGCCGCTTCAAATCTTCGTCCAGGCGCACGGTCAAATACTTGATCACCGTGTCCTGCACGCGCAGGCGGCGCTCCAGCTCGGAGATCAGCTCTCCGTGCGTCGTGTGAATCTGCTGGTAGACGTAGATGCCTTCGCGGTGCTTGGCCACGCGATACGCCAGCTTGCGCGTGCCCCAGTGTTCGGTCTTTTCGATCTTGCCGCCCTTTTCCGCGCACGTGTGCTCGATGAGCGTGAGGATCTTCTTGATCTCGTCCTCCGGCGTCGCGGGACGCGCAATAAAAATCAAATCGTACAAACGTTCTTCCATACGTCCTCTTTTCCTGTCGGCCCTGGTTGTACCAGAGCCACTTCAAATCATCTCCCGGGCAAATCGCCCGGCAATTTCTTCGCTACTTCGTGTCCGTCTCTTCCGAGGGCGGAAGCTTTCGCCGGTTGTATTTCGTCATCGCGGCGTCGAGTCCCTGCTTCAGGATCATCTCCACCGCATCGCCGGCCTCGCCGATCATTTCCGCCGCTATTTCCAATTCCGGCTTCTTCATCGGCCGCAGGACGTACTCTTTGCGGCTGCTCAGCGGATGATCCGGCCCGCAACCGAGCCGAAGTCTTGCAAATTCCGTGGTCCCGATGGAACCGATCACGGACTTCGCGCCGTTGTGGCTTCCCGCGCTGCCATCGGGATGGATTCGAATCGTCCCCAGCGGCAACTGCGCTTCGTCCCACATTACGAGCAAGTCTTTAACATCCAGCTCGTACTTTCCCAGCAGCTCCCTCACGGACATGCCGCTGAGATTCATGTACGTCTGCGGCTTTGCCAGGATCACGTCTTCCCCGGCAATCTTTCCGCGGCCCACCAGCGCCTTGCCTTCGGGCCGCGCCACGCGAATTCCGCCGCGATTCGCCAGTTCGTCCACCGCCATAAAACCCAGGTTATGCGGCGTCCACTGATACTCCGGATCGGGATTCCCAAGTCCGACAATGAGCCGCATAGACTTTTGTCCGAAGCCTCTGCCAGAGCAGGCCTCTTCTCTCCGAAAAAACTCTTACTTCTTCTTCTCCGTTTTTTCGGGCTTCTCCGCCTTGGGCTTGGCTTCAGCTTCAGCGCCTTCTTCGCCTTCCACTTCCTTCTTGCCCTTCTTGATGACTTCGGGCTCGGCGGGAGTTGCCGTTTCCGCTGCCACGGCTTCCACGGGCTTCTCTTCTTCGACCTTCAGCGCGACCACGTGCGCCAGCACGCGCTCGGGTTCAGTGAGCAGCTTCATCTTTTGCGCATCGAGCGGCAGTTCACTGGCGCGCAGCTGCTTGCCCAGCATCAACCCGCTGACGTCCATCCTGAATTCCGTCGGGATGTCCGCTGGCAAGCATTCGATTTCCACTTCGCGCGTCACCACTTCGAAAACGCCACCCTGCACCTTCACGCCGGAAGGCTCGCCAAAGGTGTGCACGGGAACCATCACCTTCATGCGCACATCCATGGCCACGCGCAGCAAATCCACATGCAGCAAGTTGCCGGTAATCGGATCCACCAGCCAATCTTTCAGGATCGCGGGCTCATGCTTACCGCCCAGGTCCACCTGAAACAGTGTGTTGTGGCCGCTCTCGGAGCGCAGAATCGCGCCAACCTGCTTGGCGTTCACGGCCAGCGTGATGGCCGCGCCCTTGCCGCCATACAACACTGCCGGCACTTTGCCGGTCTGCCGCAGCCGCCGGGCTTCATTCTTTCCGCGCGTCGCGCGCGGCGCGCCTTCTACTACAATCTTCTCTGCCATGGCCTTCTTCCCTTCTTGAACTCCAGGGGGGACGGGCACTCTTGCCTGTCCTCTTCCTGTTCAATTCCTGTCAAACTTCGTGGACAGACAGGAATGTCTGTCCTACAAATCAAATGAAGAGCTCGCTGATGGACGTCTCCTCGTGAATCGAGCGAATCCCGCGTGCCAGCAATTCCGCCACGCTCAATACCTTGATCTTCCCCATCTTCTTCGCCGCTTCGCTCAGCGGCACCGAATCGGTCGCCACCACTTCCGTGATCCGCGACTTCTCAATACGTTCGATCGCCGGTCCGGAGAGCACCGCGTGCGTGCAAGCGGCAAACACTTGTGTTGCGCCTTCCCGGATCAGCGCGTCCGCGGTCTTTACCAGCGTCCCCGCGGTGTCAATGATGTCGTCCACGATCAGCGTGCTGCGCCCGCGCACGTCGCCGATCAGGTTCATCACTTCGCTGACATCCACGTCCACACGGCGCTTGTCCACGATGGCCAGCGGCGCATCCAGCCGTTTCGCGAAAAACCGCGCACGCTCCACGCCGCCGGCATCCGGCGAAACCACGGTCAAGTTCGGCAATTTCAAGTGCCGGAAGTGTTCCACCAGCACCGGCGATCCATACAAGTGATCCACGGGCACGTCGAAATAGCCCTGAATCTGCGGCGCGTGCAAATCCAAAGTCAGAGCCCGGCTGGCTCCCGCCGTTTCCAGCAAATCCGCCACCAGCTTCGCGGAGATCGGAACGCGCGGCTTGTCCTTGCGGTCCTGCCGCGCATAGCAGTAATACGGCAGCACCGCCGTGATTCGCCACGCCGACGCGCGTTTAAACGCGTCAATCATCAGCAACAACTCCAGCAGGTGGTTGTCCACCGGGGCATGGCACGGTTGCACAACGAACACATCCGCGCCGCGCACGTTTTCCAGAATCTGAAAATAAATTTCGCCGTCGCTGAACCGCCCCAGCAGCGCTTTGCCCAGCGGCACATCCAAATGCTTGCAAATGCTCTCCGCCAGAATGGGGTTCGCGGTCCCCGAGAAAATCTTAAACCGGTCGTCGTTCACGACGCTCGCGCTCCGTGCAATCGCTTAGCAATCGCACACGTACAGGCACCGCTCCCAACAGCTGGTTTCCGTAAGTGAGATGGACACAAGGAGACGCTGCGGGTCGAACGACGTACGCGCTTTTAGGGCGCGCCCTTCACACTGCGAAAGTACCTCTCGCGCGAAACGGTCTCGCAAACGAAGGTCTGGTCGTGCGGAAACCCAACAGCGGCTCGGCGCGCCATCGCTGGGCTCGGGAAAACTCCAAACACCGCCGAACCGCTACCCGCCAGCGAGGCTTCTGCAGCTCCCCTTCGGAGCAAGGCCCGCTTGATCTGATCAAGTCGGGGGTGCCGCCGGAAAACCGGCCCCTCGAAATCATTCGAAAGGCCGCTTCCCTGCGCGCTCCAGCATAGAGCACAGAACTCAAAGAGTTCAGAGTTTGCGGCCGGTTTTGTCAATCGCAGCGGCTTGGCCTTCAGCCAGCGGTACGCATCCGGCGTCGGCACATGAATGTCTTTGGGGGAAACGACCAGCACATGCAGTTTCGGAATGTCCGGCAGCGGATAAATTTCGTCGCCCTTGTTCGCTCCCAGCGCCCGCCCGCCCAACAGAAAAAAGGGCACATCCGCGCCCAGCGAGGCCGCAATTTCCAGTAAACGCGCTTGTCGTATTTTCTTTCCGGTCAGCCGAAGGTAGCCCGAGAGCGCCGCGGCCGCGTCGCTCGATCCCCCGCCCAGGCCTCGTCCCGCCGGAATCTTCTTCCTAAGCTCGACTTCCACCCCGCCGCGAATGTTCAACTCCCGCCGCAGCGCATCCACCGCGCGATACACGAGATTCTTCTCCGCTGGCTCGCGCAGAAGCGTCTCATTTCCCAGGATTATCAGGGCAATCCCCGGCTGCCGCGAAGCGCGCAGCCGCAATTCGTCATGAAGAGAGATGCTCTGGAAGATCGTCCGCAGCTCGTGAAATCCGTCCGCGCGTTTCCCCAAAATATCCAGGCGCAGATTGATTTTTGCGTACGCGGGAATGCGGACTTCGGGCATGCGTCTTACTGCGGTTTGGCGTCCGGCGGCGCGGACTTTTGCGCTACGCGGTGTTTCGAACGCGAGAGTTTCTTCTCAAGCTCCGCGACTTTGTCGGCTTCAACATCCGCCGGCAGCGAGCGCTTCCACTCGACCAGCGACTTTTCCCACTCCGCCGCCGCCAGATCGCCGCGCCCGGTCTTGCCGTAGAGGTCGCCGAGGTGCGCATGAATGGTGGCATCGTGGCCTTCGCGCTGCACGGCCCGCCGCAGCGCGGTTTCGGCATCGCCATACTTGTTCTCTCTAAAATAAATCCATCCAAGGCTGTCCAGGTACGCGCCGTTGAAAGGCTCTTCTTTCAACGCCCGCAGCACCAGCGCCTCCGCTTCGTCCAGCCGGATGCCCAAATCTCCCAGCATGTAGCCGTAATAATTCAGCACCGGTGCGTTTTTCGGATTGACCGCCAGCACTTTCTTGAACTCTTCCTCGGCCTTGTCAAAAAACTTTTGCCGCTCGTAAATCGCGCCGAGCAAATACCACACCATCTCATTTTCCCGCGGCTGACCCGGAAGCACTTCCGCGGCCCGCGCCGATTCCTCCGCTTCTTTGTAACGGCGCCCGCGCTCGTACACTTGCGCGATGTTCAAATAAATTTCGCGGTCCCCTTCGTTGCCGTGGAGCTGCGCGCGCAGTATCTTGACGGCCTCTTCCGTCTGCCCATTCTCGCCCAGCAACAATGCCTGCCCCGCACGAATCGCGGGATCGGCGGGATATTTGGCCAGCGAATCCTTGCCCTCTTGCAGCGCCTTGGGCAAATCCTTCGCCGCGCGGTAGGTGTCCATGATCATCATGCGCGCCTGGCGATCCTCTTCCTCGCCCAAACGGCTCAGCTCCTCATAAGTGTAAACCGCCGCCTGATAATTCTGCGTATCGCGATAAAGCTGTCCCAGCTGCTGATACAAAATGGAAAGCGACCTGCGCCTCGACGGCAAGGGTGGATTTTGCGCCTTGATACCTGTCACCGTGTCGGACAAGACGCGGATCGCATCTTCATACCGTCCCTGCGCCTCGTACAGCACGGCCTCGTTATACATCACCTCCGGGCTACCCGGCGCATACTGCCTGGCTTTGAGCAGGTTTTCCTCGGCCTTATCCAGTTGGTGAAGCTCGCGATAAATCTGCGCAATCCGCAGGTACACGTCCGAATCATCCGGCATCACGTCCGAAATCTTCTGATACACCGCCAGCGCTTCCGCGTATTTTTCTTCCGCCAGCAAGGTTTGCCCCAGCCCGCGTTGATGGCTGAGTTCCGAGGGATCGAGATCGGCGGCCTGGCGGTACGCCGCTTCCGCCTTGCCGAGCTCGTGCGCCTGCGTGTACGCGTCCCCCAACAAATCCAGCAGCACCGGCGTCGCCGAATGCGCGGTGATTCCTTCCAATAGGGAAACCGCTTCGGGCGCCTTGCCTTCATCCATCAGCAATTGCGTCAATTGCTCCACCGCTGCTTCGTTTTCCGGGTCGCTTCTTAGGATGCCCCGCAGAACTTGCTCCGCTTTCTGGTGCTCGTTCTTCAACCGGTAGAGCCGCGCCAGCCATAGCGCCGACTCCGTATCGGACGGATCGATCCGGTTGATTTCGCGGTACTGCTCGATGGCTTTGCTCACCGCCTCCGACTGCCCGTTGCCCGAGTTGAAATCTCCGAGGCTGCGCAGGTAAATCCGCCCCAGCAGCCGCCTCGATTGCACATTGTCCGGGTCGCGCTTCAGGATTTCCTGCGCTTCGGCCACCGCCTCGTGAATACGCTGCGCCTTCCAGTACATTTCCGCCAGACGCTCGCCGATTTCCGCCGATTTCGGATCCAGGGCGTAGGCCTTCTTGTACGCTTCGATCGCCTGCGTCGCATACTCCGGCCGGCTGGTCGCCTCATACTGTTGTTCGTAAATGTGGCCCATCGTGAAGTTGTAGTAGGCCTCGGAGCGCGCGGCGTCTTTTGCGGTAGGAGCCGTCTTGGGGTCTATGAGTGGAGCCCCAGCTGATTGAGGAGGTTCGCTCTTCTTCGGGGGTGCGGAATCCTGCGGTGCCTGCGCCATGGCGGCTGCGGCGGCAACGCCGGTCAAAATAGAGACAAGGGTAACCCGTCGTAGGTTCATCGTAGCCCCAGAAACCTAAAGTATCCCATGCGGCCGAAACGTGGTCAAAACCGAAACCGCCGCCGTTTCCAGAGCTTGGGAGCCCCCTTAGCTGAGATGCGCGGAAGCCGTGAATCGTTCCCGTAAAGTTAGCGCTTGACATCTTTCTATATTTCCGCAATTATCGAAATATGAAGAAGCCCGACCCCCTCCTCGTCACGCGTTCCGCCGATCGCTTCTCCGCTCTTGGCGCGGAGCCCCGCCTGCAAATCCTCCGGCTCCTCCTCGCCGCTCACCCCACAGGCATGGTCGCAGGTGAGGTCCAGGAGGAGTTGGGCATTCCCGCTTCGACACTTTCGCACCATCTCGAAAAATTAAAGCAAGTCGGCCTTGTCAATGTGCGCCGGGAAAGCACCTATCTCTGGTATTCCGCGGACACCGACGCGCTGCGCGAAGTCTTGAACTTCCTCTACGAAGAGTGCTGCACGCGCAGCCGCGCCGTCCCGGCCGAATCCGTCGTACAGATTTCCAGGGGAACGTGATGATCGCTCGTCGGAGTGCTTGCGGCGTGCTGATCGATTCCCTTGCAGGGCGCAGTGCGCCGTGGCGGACTGCGCCCGCGCCGGCAAGATCCCTCCAAGGAGCTAACCCATGAGTGATCCAAACATTCAGGAGCTAGTGAAACAAAAATACGGCGAAGCCGCACAGCGCGCCGCGAGCGGCGGCACAGCCTGTTGCGGTGGCGGCGAACTGAGCGGCTGCGATCCCATCACAAAGAATCTCTACGACGAAGCAGAGAAAGCGGGACTGCCGGAAAAGGCCGTCGCCGCTTCCCTCGGCTGCGGGAATCCCACCGCGCTCGCGAAGCTCCAATCGGGCGAAATCGTTCTCGATCTCGGCTCCGGCGGCGGCATTGACGTCATCCTTTCCGCGAAGCGTGTCGGCCCCGCCGGCAAAGCCTACGGCCTGGACATGACTGACGAAATGCTCGCGCTTGCCCGCGAAAATCAGAAAAAAGCCGGCATCGAAAATGTCGAATTCCTGAAGGGTGCGATTGAGAGCATTCCTCTGCCGGACAACACCGTCGACGTCATCATCTCCAACTGCGTCATCAATCTTTCCGGTGACAAAGACCGTGTCCTTGCCGAAGCGTTTCGTGTTCTCAAGCCGGGAGGCCGCCTGGCCGTCTCCGATATCGTCGTTCGCGGCCAGGTTCCCGCTAACATTCGCAAGAGCATGGAACTCTGGGTGGGCTGCATCGCCGGTGCGCTGGAAGAGAATGAATACCGCCAGAAGCTTGCGAGCGCCGGTTTCACATCCATTGATGTCGAGCCGACTCGCGTCTACAAAGTGGAAGAAGCCCGCGAATTCCTGGAAGCCGCCGGCTTGGATGCCGACATCGTGGGCCCGCAGATTGACGGCAAATTCATCAGCGCTTTCCTCCGCGCCACCAAGCCCGCATCAGCCGCGGCCTGCTGCGGCCCCGCTTGCTGCGCTTAGGAGCGATGCCGTCATGTCATTGCATTACAATGTTCTCTTTCTTTGCACTGGCAACTCGGCGCGCTCCATCCTGGCCGAAGCCATCCTCAACCAGAAGGGCAAGCCCAACTTCAGCGCCTACAGTGCCGGCAGCTTCCCCGGCGACCGCATCAATCCCTACGCCATGAAGCAGCTCGAACTGGCTCGCCTTCCCGCCGCCAATCTCCGCAGCAAGAGTTGGGACGAATTCGCCAAGCCCGGCGCCCCTCAAATGGATTTTGTCTTTACCGTTTGCGATAACGCCGCCAAGGAAGTTTGCCCCCTCTGGCCCGGCCAGCCCATGACCGCCCACTGGGGCGTGCCCGACCCCGCCGTCGTGACGGGCTCGTCTGAGCAGATCGAGCGAGCGTTTCGCGACACCTTCGTCGTTCTCGATCGCCGCATCAGCCTGTTCCTTTCGCTGCCGCTTTCCAGCCTGGACAAGCTGGTTATCAAGAAGGAACTCGATAGCATCGGCCGGCAGTGAAGGTGGCTTTCGCCCGGCCTCTTCTCTATTTCAGACACGGCATGGCGGCCATCTGCGCCTCTGGCGTGGCATACGCGGCGCCGTTTTCATCGCTCATCGACAAAAACAGCCAGTCACTTTTTTCTTGCGACGTCCTGCTAAATTCAAAAGTCTGTGTCCCTTTTCCGCTGGGCTTATAGCTCATGGTCCGCTTAATCATTGGATATAGGTCTTTGGTCACGTCTTCGGCCGGCGGCCCGCACTTGACCACCAAGCTCTCTGGCGTCAAGGATGCGACGCCCCGTTCTTCGCGTATCACCGCCGTGGCCTTGTTCTTTGCAGTCCCGCGCCCGAAAATCAGGAGCGCCACCAGCCCCAGCAACACCGTTGCTGCAAGGAGCCAGGTCTGCTGCGTTATCTTCCCCGGGAACGCAAGGTTCGCCGCCGTCTTGACTCCTGCGGCCGCCACCGGCCTGCCCGGCTCCTGATGGCCGGCAGCTTGCGGAGAATCCACGGTGAGTGAAGTCCTGGCTTCTCCAATATCTTCGCCTAGCTTCGTCATCCTCATGGCGTCGCTCGGCTCTGCCGGCTGCGCTGCCTTGGTCACTTCCTTCGCGTTCCTAGGCTCTGGCTGCTCCGCTTCCGTCGCCGAATTCGTGGTTTTCTCATCCTCCATGATGGGCCGCCTTTCCCCCACTCCCTCTGTTCGCATCATCCCCCTGCGCGCCTCTTCAGGCGGCCTTTTCTTAGATCCCACAGCGTGTCAGTAACTTTCCCTTTAGGACAGGAGCGGAATCAGGAGGTCTACCTGTTTTTGTTTCCGCTTGGCGCTCTCCTTTCGCCCCCCTTCTTCCGGTCATGCAAAATCTTCCTTTTCTCCTAAACGAACGAATCAAAATGTTGTATAGAACTGCTGGAGGATTCCATGACTCATTCACGCCGTCCGAGCACTTTCGTTGCTGCCGCTCTTTGCTCAGTTCTTCTCAGTGTGCCGCAGCTGAGCGCCGCGCATCAGTCTCAGTCCGCTTCTCCCGCGCCGCAAAAACTAACCTCGCTCGCCGATTTTTCCTGGCTCGCCGGCCGCTGGCAAGGCACCCTCGGCCCGCTCGCCGCCGAACAGGAATGGATGGCTCCCAAGAACGGCACCATGGAAGGCTTCTTCCGCCTCACCGACAATGAGAAAACCATCATCATCGAGCTATTCACCATCCGCGAAACAACCGGCGGCATCGAGTTCTATTTCCGCCACTTCTCCCCGGAGCTCAAGCCCCTGGAAGAAAAGGAAGCCTACCATCTGACTCTCACGAAATCGGAAGGTGGCGTCTTTCGCTTCGACAACCCCATCGTCAATCAGCTCAAAGACGCCATCCTCACCCACGCAGATGCCGACACCTACATCTCCCACGGCGATATCACCGACGCCAACGGCCAACCCAAAGTGATCGAAGTCATTTATCACCGCGTGAAGTAAGGCCCTCTTCCGTGTCTCTGTAGTGGCCGATCTTTCGCGCCCTGATGTTTTCCAGCGGGACGATCGATTCTTTTCTCACGAGCTGCTGCGGCGCGCCATGCTTCAGGAGCAGTACGACCGGCTGGAAGCGGAGGCGGCGGCCTTTTTTAGCGACAGCAAGGCAGACCGCAACGAGGCCAAGGCATTTCAGAAGGCATCGCTTCGGTCCTTTGGCAGGGATTGATGGCGGCGGCTCCATCGGGCTGGTATCCCAAGTGCGGCGAGGTTTACATCGTCCCGTTGGACAAACCTCGTCCCGCGATCGTGTTGTCCATCGATCCCGTCAACACGTTTGCGTTGGATGTTTGCGCCGTGGGAATCACCGCGGCCGAGCGCAAGACGTTCAGCATGCGCGTTCCCAATCGGAAAGGCGATGCTCATCTGGATTTTAATTGCTGGGCGAAATGGGATCAGGTGACGACTCTCGAAAGACCTTGCTGCGGTACCCGCCGATTGGGGGGCTCTCGTCAGCAGCATTTGCCAGAATCGCGGAGCAGGTGAAGATCTGCCTGGGATTTCTCTAAGAAGAGCGGCCTTGGCCGAGCATTGATTCTCAGTGCAAGAAGTGCCGCATGCCCGTGAAGACCATCGCGAGATGTAACCGGTCAGCTGCCGCGATCACATCGGGGTCGCGCACCGAGCCGCCTGGCTGGATCACGGCTGTCGCACCGGCCTTCGCGGCTTCTTCCACGCCATCAGGGAACGGGAAGAAGGCGTCGGAGGCCACCACGCTTCCCGCCAGCGAAGATCGCGCCTTCATCACCGCGAGTTTCACCGAATCCACGCGGCTCATTTGTCCGGCGCCCACACCCAGGGTCGCGCCGTCTTTCGCGAAGACGATGGCGTTGGATTTTACGTGCTTGGAAACCTTCCACGCGAACCGCATCGTACTCATCTCTTCTGGCGCCGGCGCGCGCTTCGTCACCGTGCGCAACTCGCCATCCTTGACCTCGCCGAGATCCGGCTGCTGCACCAACATGCCGCCGAGAATGCGTTTGAGCTGCAGTTCGCGTTCCGGCTCCAAGCCGCCAGCAGGCAATTCGAGCAAGCGCAGATTTTTCTTCGCCGCGAAAATAGATTTAGCTTTTTCCTCGAAGCCCGGTGCGGCGATGCACTCCACGAAAAGTTTCGCAACTTCTTCCGCCGTCGCCGCATCCACCACGCGGTTGAATGCCAGCACGCCGCCGAACGCGGAAACCGGATCGCACGCCAGGGCTTTCAAATACGCGTCCAGCAGCGTCGCCTGCTCCGCCGTTCCGCAAGGATTGTTGTGCTTGATAATCACCGCCGCAGGATTCTTGAACTCCGCGGCCAGGCTTCGCGCCGCTTCCAGGTCCACAAAATTGTTGTACGAAAGTTCTTTGCCCTGGAGTTGTTTCGCTGCGGCCAGCCCTTCCGGTTTACGCCCAGCGGGAACGTACAGCGCCGCGGCCTGGTGCGGATTCTCGCCGTACCGCAATTCCTGCTCCCGCCGCAACGCGATGTGCACGGCTTTCGGCAGGAGCGGCTTCTCTTCCAGTGAGACATGGCCCGAAGCCGCCGACAATCGCTCCAATTCCATCGTGATCATTCCGTCATATTGCGAAGTCGCGGCAAACACCTTTCGCGCCAGCTCCATCCGTGTCGCCAGGGCTGTTTCGCCCGCGCTCTCCAATTCCTTCGCCACGCGCTCGAAATCCGCGGGGTCCGTCACCACCGTAACGCTTTCAAAATTCTTGGCTGCCGATCGCAACATTGTCGGCCCGCCGATATCAATGTTTTCGATCAGCTCTTCCGCCGTCAGCCCGGCTTTCGCCGCCGTGGCTCCAAACGGATACAGATTCACAGCCACCAGGTCGATCGGCGCGATGCCGTGTTCCGCCGCTTGTTTCTGATCGTCCACATTCTTCCGCCGGAAGAGCAACCCTCCGTGCACTTTCGGATGCAGCGTCTTCACGCGGCCGCCCAGCATTTCCGGCCAGCCCGTGAAATCGGAAACGTCGCGAACGGCGACGCCGGCCTCGCGCAGCAATTTCGCTGTCCCGCCGGTCGAAAGAATCTCGATCTTCAGCGCTGCCAACCGCTTCGCAAATTCCACGATTCCTGTCTTGTCAAACACGCTGATCAGCGCGCGCGCCACCGCCATGAAGTCCTCCGCAAAAAGAAAGGCACATCAGTGTAAGCGCGCTGCGGCTATTCGGAAAGTGCCGTCATGTGGAAAACCGCGGCGGAGAAGAGAGTCCGAGCCTGCCCGCACAAGACTCCGAAGCGAACGGTGAGATTCTTTCTGTTTCTGAATTTGAACTGTCAACTGTGGACTGCCGACGGTCAACTTATCATGACTTAACGAGCGCTTTCAGTTTGACCTGGCCTTCGACGGTTTCCACGACGTATTCCACTTCCTTGCAGTTTTTCTGCTTCTGGAGTTCCTTGGTTTTTTTCAGCACGAACTCATTGAAGCTCGAGCGCGAAAGCTTTCCGGTGTGTTCACCGGCCAATAGTTTCGCCTGCAGGAATGCTTCGTATAGTTGCTCCACTTTGTCGGCTTCGCGCTCCGGCGCCGAACATGTCATGCGGAAGGTTTGGGGATGGGCAGCCAAATCTTCGGCCTCTTTTTTCAAACGTTCGGCCTCTATCAATTTCGCCGCCGCGCCGAAATGCCGCTGCACTTTTCCTTCTTCCTTCAGGGCCACTTTCTTCCGAAAAATATCTTTGTACTTCGCGTATGTTTGCGAAAGATTATTGAAGCGGAATCGCTGCGCAAACTTCAGTTCGCCGCCGCGTTCCGCGTAACGTTTCACCAGCTGATCGATGCGCCATTCGATTTCAGTGGGCGGACGCTTCCGGCCGCCGCCGAAATACTGGTCGTATTCGATTTTGAGCTGCCGGATGTCGCGTTCGAGCTGGCCCAGCTCTTCGTCAATGGTCGCCATGCGCGGAGGATTCCCTCACGTCTCCATGCTAGGTGTCCGGAGGAAAACCGTCAACCGGAGGAACACGGAGCGATGCCCATCGGGCACCGTTCCCGCCAGCGGCTCGCCGGCCGCTCCTGGTGCAGTACGCTGAGATTGCTCGCGGCACCGCTCTGTGCTGAAATGTTCGCATGGATGCACGGGCCAAGCGGGCCGTTTCGAACGAGCAAGCGGAACTGCTGCGCCAGATTCCTTCGGTGGACGAACTGCTGGCGCAGCCGCGGCTCGCGGCGCTCGCGACACGCGTGGACCGCAGCCTGCTCGTGGAAATCACTCGCGCCGTGCTCACGGATTTGCGCGCGCGCATTGCGGGCGAAATGGCATCCGCAGTGCTCGCCGAATTTGCCGCGCATGCCTCCGATCCAGCTTCGCTTGAGGAGACCATCTCGGCTTTGGTGGAGCGGATCCTGGCGCGTTCGCTGCAGCCGGTGATTAATGCGACTGGCGTCGTGCTGCACACGAATTTGGGGCGGGCGCCGCTACCGGAGGGAGTGGCTGACGAGTTCCGGCGCGCGGCGACGCAGTATTCGAATCTCGAATACGATTTGCAAGCGGGCGGGCGCGGAAAGCGTGACGTGCACACCGTGGAACTTTTGACGCGCCTGACCGGCGCGGAGTCCGCAATCGTGGTGAACAATTGCGCCGCCGCCGTTCTGGTGACGCTTGCGGCGCTGGCTCGCGGCGGCGAGGTGATTGTCTCGCGCGGCGAGCTGATCGAAATTGGCGACGGCTTTCGAATCCCGGAAATCATGGAGCAGAGCGGCGCAATCTTACGAGAAGTGGGGACGACCAATCGCACGCGCCTCGCGGATTACGAAGACTCCATCAACGAGAAAACGCGGCTCCTGTTGCGTGTGCATCCTTCGAATTTCAAGGTGACTGGATTCACCGACAAGCCTTTGCTCGAGGAACTCGCCGCACTGAGCCTGCGCAGCGGCCTGCCGCTCGTGGAAGATCTTGGTTCCGGCTGCCTCGTCGATCTTTCCGAGTACGGCATCAGTGAGCCGACGGTCCGGCAAAGCGTGGAAGCGGGTGTGAGCATTGTAACTTTCAGCGGCGACAAACTGCTTGGCGGGCCGCAGGCGGGGATTATCGCGGGGAAAAAGGATTTGATTATGCAGGTGCGGCGGCATCCGCTTTTCCGCGCTTTGCGGGTGGACAAGCTTACGATTGCCGCGCTCGAAGTCACGCTCAGCGCGTATCTTCGGGCGGCGTGGAATGAAATCCCGGCGATTCGAATGATTCGAGCGACTCCGCAGGAACTGAAACGCCGCGCCGAAAATCTCTTTCGCGAGCTGCGCCCCGAGCTTCCTCTAGACGAAGTGGAGATCGAAATCACGGACGGCACTTCGCTTGCGGGCGGAGGTTCCACGCCCGCGCAATCCCTGCCGACCAAAGTGATTCGAATCGCCAGCGCGCGGTATTCCGCGACAAAGCTGGAGCAGCGCCTCCGGCGCGCGCCGGCAGGCATCTCCGTGATTGCCCGCGTCGAGGACGACCACCTCGTCCTCGATCTTCGCACCGTCCTTCCAGAGCAGGAGCCACTCCTGGTAAAGACTCTCGCTGCAGTACTCCATTAGCGTTGAACCTCGGGCTATCCTTGACAGCGGTTCCCGCGTCGAACAGTGACAGGGAGGATGTCGTTTTGCGCTGAGGGCAAAGCGCGTCCGAGTGTTCTGACGAGGGAAACACGATGATTGGAAGCTTGACGCAGGACATTCGCTACGGTGTCCGAAACCTGGGCAGAACTCCGGGTTTTACAGCCGTTGCCGTGCTTACGCTGGCCCTGGGGATCGGGGCAAACACGGCGATTTTCAGCGTGGTGGAAAACGTTCTGCTCAAGCCGCTTCCCTACCCTCACCCCGAGAATCTAGTGGAGATCTGGAACACCTATCCGCCACAAATTCCCAAGGCTGGGATATCCCCGGGTGATTACGCGGATTGGCATGAGCGGGCCACCGGCTTCTCGGAGATGGGAGCGTATGGGAACACCACAAAAGGGTTCAACCTTACAGGCGACGGTGAGTCCCAGCGCGTACTGGTTGGCTACGCGAGTTCCGACCTTTTCCCTATGTTGGGAGCCCGCGTCGTTGTGGGGCGCTCCTTTGTCCCCGAGGAGAACCGGGCCGGCGGCGCGCCGATTGCGATCCTGGGCCATCGTCTTTGGCAAAGCCGGTTTGGGGGCGACGCTGCCGTTGTGGGCCGCACCGTTACCCTCGACAACAAGCGCTATACCGTCGTAGGCATCTTGCCAGCCGGGTTTCAGTTCTTGCGCTGGGCCGATTTGTGGATGCCCCTTGGCCAATTTGACGACGATCTAACCGAGCATATCCATCACGCCTTCGCGGTCGTCGCCCGGCTCAAACCGGGCATCAGCCTGGCGCAAGCTCGGGATGAAATCGGACGGCTCAATCAACAAGAAGCAATCGCCTACCCGGATGCGCATAAAGGTTTTGGCGTCCTAGTGCAAAAACTTCAGGACCCCTCCGCGGCCAGCTTGCGCAGCACCCTGCTGGTCCTGTTCGGCGCGGTTGGACTCGTCCTGCTGATCGCCTGCGCCAACATCGTGAACTTACTCCTGGTGCGCAACGCCGCCCGTGAACGAGAAGTTGCGATACGCACAGCCCTTGGGGCGAGCCCTTGGCGAATGATCCGTCAGTTGCTCACCGAAAGCACCTTGCTTTCCCTTCTGGGCGGAGTGCTGGGAGTGTTTTTCGCTATTGCCGGACTGAAAGCCTTGATGGCGTTGGCTCCGGGCGATCTCGCCATCTTGAACGGGACGAGCCTGAACGGCTGGGTCTTGGGATTCACAATTGCAATTTGCCTTGCGACAGGCCTCATTTGTGGCTTGCTACCCGCCGCGCGCACGCTGAGGACAAACCTGGCCGGCGTGCTGAAGCAGGGAAGCAAGGGAGCCAGTTCCTCGGGCCGTCACAAGACCCACAACCTGCTGGTGATTTCGGAAGTCGCAATGGCTCTCGTTCCGCTTATCGGTGCCGGACTTCTGCTCAGGAGTTTTCAGCATCTGCTGGAAGTCGACCCCGGCTTCCGCGCCGACCATATCCTGACAATGGAAATCGAGCAGCCTGCGCTTTCTTTCGCGCAAATCAACCAGCTCTCTCAAGAGGAGCAGCTCAAGCTGGGCGAGAAGCAGTCCCGGCAGTTTGAACAAATTGCCGAGCAAATCCGCGCCCTGCCGGGTGTCAAGGAAGCCGGAGGTATCGATGATTTGCCCCTGGGCAATGAGTTTCGCCAGGCGTCGAGATTCGTAATTGAGGGGCAGCCCCTTCCCGCCTCGGGCGCCCGCCCCATCGCTCAGACTCGCACCGTGAGCCTGAGCTATTTTTCTTCTCTGGGAATTCCTTTGCGCGCGGGCCGCACGTTCCATGAGGACGACTGGAAGGTCCTCCATATCGTCATCAATGAAACGATGGCGCGGCGATACTGGCCGGAAGGGGACGCGATCGGGAAGCGCGTCAATTTCTGCTCGCTGGACCCTAAACCGTGCTGGTTTTCGATCATCGGCATCGTCGGCAACGTGCACCAGTTTGGGCTCGATGCTGAGCTGACCTTTGACTCCTATTTTGCGGGCGGATGGACGCCCTATCTGGTGGTGCGCACCGCGTCCGATCCCGTCTCGATTGCGGCCGCCGTAACGGACGTGGTTCACAAAGTGGATCCCAACTTGCCGATCACGCACATGACGACCATGGATGGACTGATCTCCGATTCCGTTTCCCCGCGCCGCTTTTCGGCGGTGCTGGTCGGAATTTTTGCCGCGCTGGCGCTGTTGCTCGCCGCCATCGGAATCTATGGGGTCATGAGCTATACGGTCAGCCAGCGCAGGCAAGAAATTGGGCTGCGCATGGCGCTTGGCGCGCAGCTTACCAATGTGCGCCGAATGATTCTCGGCCAAACTCTCAAGTTGACGCTCATCGGAGTTGGGCTTGGCCTGGCGGGAGCGTTTGCTGTGGCGCGCTTTCTGTCGAGCTTGGTCTTCGGGGTTGGCCCGTACGACCCGGTTACGTTTTTCAGCGTCGCGCTATTGCTGATCGTGGTGGCCCTTGCGGCTTCCTATGTTCCCGCGCGGCGCGCCATGCGCGTAGACCCTATCGTGGCGCTGCGCTACGAATAAGGCCGGGGACGCAGACATCTGTCGTCCTGTGTGGAGCACGTGAGCGCACAGAGGCGCATCGCGGTAAGATCGAAGCGTGCTTGCCTTTGAAGTTGTCAATCGAAGACTGAAACCCAGAGAAAAAGCGCTGCCGAAGCTGCGGCCGGGCTGGGCGCTACTGCGTGTGCGACTGGCTGGGATCTGCAACACGGATGTGGAGATTCTTCGCGGGTATCACAATTTCCGCGGGACGCCGGGGCATGAGTTTGTCGGTGAAGTCGCGGATGTTCGCGGCGTTTCCGCAGCGATTAAGAAAAAATGGATGGGCCGGCGCGTTTGCGGGGAGATCAATGTTCGCTGCAGCGCGTATGGTTACAAGCCTGTTTGCGATTTCTGCCGGCGGGGGATGAAAACGCATTGTGCGCGGCGCACGGTACTCGGAATCGTGAACCACGACGGGGCGTTTGCGGAATATCTGGCACTGCCGCTGGAGAATCTGCATTTCGTTCCAGCACAGGTCACCGACGAACAAGCGGTTTTTGTTGAGCCTCTGGCGGCTGCTTGCGAAACGCTCGAGCAAGTGGATGCTAGGAAACGTAAGGCCACGGCGGTTCTTGGAGACGGCAAGCTCGCCCAATTGATTGCACGTGTGGTTCGCACGGCCATCCCGCGCGTGGTGATGTATGGCAAGCACGAAAGAAAGCTAGCTCTGGCGCGCCGCGCCGGGATCGCGACGCGAAACGTCCGCGGAGATATGTCCGATTTGACGCGCATCAAAGAAACTTTCCCACTGCTGATCGAGGCAACTGGCTCGCCGAGGGGATTGGCATTGGCGCAGCACATGACCGAGCCACGCGGGACGCTCGTTCTGAAATCGACGTTTCACGGGGCGGCGCCGGTGGAGACCTGGCCCATCGTGGTGAAGGAACTTACGGTTGTGGGCTCACGCTGCGGGCCTTTTGCCAAGGCGATTGCGCTTCTCCGCTCGGGCAAGGTTGATCCAACACCGCTCATCACGCGCACCTTTCCGCTCGCGGAAGCAGCTGCGGCTATCGTCTTTGCGCAAAAACCGGGAGTTATGAAGGTTTTGCTGAGACCTTGATACGCGAGTAAGGATTGCGGTGGCGAAAAGGGAAACGAAAAAGACAACGAAGGGACGCTGGGTTCACGGGGACTCGCGGAGAATTTGCGTGAGTGCTCAGAGGCGGTTGATGCAGGAAGCGACGCAGGCGGCGCCGAAACCATTGTCAATGTTGACGACGGTGACGTTCGAGGCACAGCTGTTCAGCATGCCGAGCAGGGCGGCGACTCCGCCGAAGCTGGCGCCGTAGCCGACGCTGGTGGGGACGGCGATTACCGGGACGGCGACGAGGCCGCCGATGACGCTGGGGAGCGCGCCTTCCATTCCGGCGACGCAAACTATGACGCGGGCTTGCGTTAGTCTTTCGCGATGCTCGAGCAGGCGGTGAATTCCCGCGACACCGACATCGTACAAATGCTCGGCGCGATTGCCCATCATGCGAGCCGTGAGCAAGGCTTCTTCGGCGACGGGAATGTCGCTGGTGCCCGCGGAAACAACCAGAATTATTCCCTTCCCGGTGATCTCTGCGCTGCGTTCGATGGTGATGACGGCGGAAAGCGAATGGAACTTCGCGGCGCGGGCTGTTTTTCCGTTTGCTTTTTTCACGGCCGCGAAGATGCTTGCGTCCGCGCGCGTTACCAGAATGTTTTGGCGCGAATCTTTCCGGCGCAGCATGGACTTGACGATTTCCGCGACCTGCCGCGGCGTTTTGCCTTTGCCGAAAACCACTTCTGCGAAGCCCTGGCGCAGCGCGCGGTGATGATCCACTTTCGCGAAGCCCAAATCTTCGAAGGGCAAATGCTTCAGGCGCTCGATGGCCTTCGCGGGCGCAAGTTCGCCGGCCTTCACGGATTCCAGAAGTTTCAGCAATTCAAGCTGGTTCATAGACTCCAACTGACGCGAATTCTACCATTGCGTGGGACAATACCCTTAACTTGACTTGCCCCAGCGCCATTGAGAGACTGAATTCATCCTCGCGGAAAGCATGGCTGAGACGCAAAAACAGATTGTCACCGTAGGTGTGACCGGGGCCAGCGGGGCCATTCTCGCGCAGAAGGCTCTGGTATTGCTCGAGGAAGATTCGCGCGTGGCGCACGTGCACCTGGTGGTGACGGAAACGGGCCAGCGTCTGCTAGCGGAAGAGATGGGCATACCGTCCGGTGATTTGAAGCAGCTTCCCAGTCGCATTCTTGGCCGCCCGGCGGCGAAGATTGAAATTCATCCCAACAAAGACGTGGGCGCTTCCATCGCCTCCGGCAGCTACGAAGTGGACGCGATGATTGTCATTCCCTGCTCGATGAACACGCTCGGGGCGATTGCCAACGGCGTGAGCGAGGATCTCCTGGCGCGCGCGGCGGATGTGATGCTCAAGGAAAACCGCAAACTCGTTTTGTGCGTGCGCGATACGCCATTCAACCGCGTACATCTGGAAAACATGCTGCGCGCACAGCAGGCCGGCGCCGTCATTATGCCTGCGGTGTCGGCGTTTTATCATCACCCGAAAACGATCGACGATCTTGTTACGCAATACGTGTGCCGCGTGCTGGCGCAAATTGGACTGCCGCAGGAGAAGATGTACCGCTGGACGGGCACTCCCGCGGCGAGAAAAGCAGAGGCGTGAGATAGAAATGGCGAGCCGCATCAGAACGGTGCTCGAGATGATCAAGTTCGAGCACTCCGTCTTTGCGCTGCCGTTTGCGCTGACGGGAGCATTGCTCGCGGCGCGGGCGACGCGGCATGGCTGGCCCTCGCTGGGGCAAGTCTTGTGGATCGTGGTGGCCATGGTTGCTGCGCGTTCAGCGGCCATGACCATGAACCGCATCGCGGATCTGCGCTACGACCGAGAAAACCCGCGAACGAAGCAGCGCGCGCTGGCTACCGGAGCGCTCTCGCTGCAATTCGCGTGGTTGTTCACGCTTGTCGCCGTAGCGGCGTTTTTCGCGGCGGCTTGGCAGCTCAATCCATTGGCCCTGAAGCTCGCGCCGCTGGCGATGGCGATTCTGTTTTTCTATTCCTATACGAAGCGCTTCACGAACTGGTCGCATCTTTTTCTGGGTTTTGCGCTGGGGATTTCTCCCGCAGCCTCATGGATCGCAATAACGGGGAGTCTTGATTGGCGCATGCTGATTCTGTGCGCCGCCGTCACGCTGTGGGTGGGCGGATTCGATGTGCTTTACGCGTGTCAGGATGTGGAATACGACCAGCAGGCGGGACTTTTTTCCGTGCCAAAGAGATTCGGGATTGCGGACGCACTGATGATCGCGCGAGCGATGCACATTGGCGTGATCGCGCTGCTGGCCTGGCTGGCGCTCAGCTTTGGTTTGCCGTGGCCGGCGTGGGCCGGGATTGCGGTTGTTGCTTCGCTGCTCGGCTATGAACATTCGCTTGTCAAGGCAGATGACTTGAGCAAGCTGGACGCTGCGTTTTTCGCGGTGAACGGTTATATTAGTGTGTTGTTCCTGCTGTTCTGGGGCGCGGCGGCTGCGGTTTGGCGCGTTTGAAACTTTCGACGGATTCGAAATGAGCGAACTGACGATCACGGATCAGCGGTTGAAACCGATTGCGGAGAAAGTGCTGGCTGGCGAGCGGCTTTCTTTCGAGGATGGAATTGCGCTGTATCGCTCGCCGGATTTGCTGGCGGTGGGATGGCTAGCGAACCACGTGCGGGAGAAAAAGCACGGCAATGTGACGTATTACAACGTCAACCGGCACATTAACCCCACAAACATTTGCGTGGCGCACTGCAAGCTATGCGCGTTTGGGCGTGATCCCAACGCGCCGGGGGCGTACAATTTTTCCCTGGAAGAAATTTACGCTCGCGCCGAACAAGGTGCACGTGAAGGCGCGCTGGAATTCCACATCGTCGGCGGCCTGCATCCGGATTTGCCGTTCGAATATTTCCTGGAAATGATTCGCGGGCTAAAGAAGCGTTGCCCGGACGTGCATTTGAAAGCATTCACGATGGTGGAAGTGGGCTACTTCGCGCGCATCGCAAAGCTTTCCACGAAAGAGACGCTGTTGAAGCTGAAAGAAGCCGGAGTGGATTCGCTCCCCGGCGGCGGCGCGGAAATTTTTCACCCGCGCGTGCGCAGAATTATTTGCGATCACAAGGTCAGCGGGCAGATGTGGCTGAATATTGCGCGGCAAGCGCATGAAATCGGGCTGCGTTCGAACGCAACGATGCTGTACGGCCACGTGGAGACGGAAGAAGAGCGCGTGGATCACTTGATCAAGCTGCGCGAATTGCAGGACGAGACGCAGGGCTTCGTGGCGTTCATTCCGCTGGCGTTTCATCCGGACAACACGGCGCTTTCGCACATTCCGAAACCGACGGGGTACGCGGACCTGCGCAACATCGCGGTGTCGCGGCTGCTGCTGGACAATTTCGAGCACATCAAGGCGTATTGGATCATGCTTTCGCCGAGCATCGCGCAAATCGCGCAGCGGTTTGGCGCGAACGATCTCGACGGAACAGTTGTCGAAGAGAAGATTTACCACGACGCTGGCGCGAAAACGTCGGAGTTCACGCCACGCAACGAGCTTGAGCGGCTGATTCGCGCGGCGGGACGCGTGCCCGTCGAGCGCGACACACTGTATCACCCGGTGGACCGTTCGAAGATGCCGCCGCTCCCGCCGCCGACACGACCCGATCTAGTAAGCCTCACCCTAAACGTTTGATTTAATACTCGGTGGCCCCGCGTTACCGGATTGTCGCGGCTTTCGCCACGACTTTTTCGAGGACGTCGTCGGGTAAGGTTGCGTAGCCCTGTTCCTGGGCGATTTTCTGTCCGTTGATGTAGATCCATTTCAGGTATTCCGCCACGGCGCGTCCTCGTTCAGGATCTTTGGCAACGGCAGGCACATAAATCCATGTGAAGCTGCTGATGGGATAGCTGTCTTTCCCCAGGGCGTTCGTCAGGGAGACGCGAAAATCGTTGCTCATTTTGCCGCCACTGGCCAAAGCCGCGGACGCAATCGACTTAGCGGAGGGCTTGATGAATTCTCCGGCAGCATTCTTGATGCTGGCCATTCGCACGGCCGAGCTTGCCGCCAGATTCAGCTCCGTGTAGCCGATCGCGCCGGGCGTGGCGCGCAGTTTGGCCACCAGATCCAGCGAGCGCTGGAAGCTCTGGCCCACGGACCATTTCGGCGATTCACCGCGTCCGGCGGTAGCAAGAAACTCCGGGCTCACTTTCGCGATGTAATCAGAAAGAACGTAATTGGAACCCTTGCCGTCATTGCGGTGGAAAACCTGGATGGGGAGCTCCGGCAAGCTCATCTCCGGATTGAGTTTCGCGATCGCAGGATCGCTCCAAACCTTAATTTTTCCGAGAAATATATTTGCGAGCACGGGTCCGGTAAGTTTGAGCTCACCCTTCACGCCGGGCAGCTCGTAAATCACGACGATGCCGATCAGCACGGAAGGCAACTCCAGAATCGACTTTGGCGCTTCGCGGAGCTGAGCTTCCGGGATGGGTGCATCACCTCCGCCGAAATCGGCGGAACCCGCAAGCACGCTCCGGGCGCTTTCGCCAGTTCCGGAGGCCATGTAGCGGATGTCCGTGGCGGGTTGCTGCTTGTGATATTCCGCAATCCAGTCTTTGTAAAGTGGCTCCGGCATGCTTGAACCGGTCTGCACCAGCACCGTTCTCTCCTGCGCTGGAGCAGCTCCAGGCAACAGAAAAAAGGAAGCGAAAAGGACGGCAAGAACGTTTTGCGATTTCGAACGCACGCGGACCTCTCAATCCCTTCGATAGGAGTGCCAGACTCCCTTGCTCAGTTCCTGTGAATGGCAGAAGCCGAGCGTCTTACACTAGAAGAGGAGGGATGAACAGAACAGGGGACCAAAGTACTTTTGTGCGGTATCTGGCACTAACGAGTTGACTCAACTGCAACTTCAGTGAATTCTTCTCCGTCTGAAGAGTGGTTTTATCCTCCAAGCAAGGAGCGGATCTCTCGCATGCGAACGATTCTACTGCTCACGATGTCCAACATTTTTATGACCATTGCCTGGTACGGGCACTTGAAATACCGCAGCTCGGCGCTGTGGAAAGTTGTCCTGATCAGCTGGGGGATCGCCTTCTTTGAATATTGCTTTCAGGTGCCTGCGAACCGTATCGGATCCTACGAGTTCTCGACGGCACAGCTCAAGACCATTCAGGAGATCATCACGCTTTCCATTTTTCCGGTGTTCTCCGTGTTCTACCTTGGAGATAAATTCACGTGGAATTACGCGGTGGGCTTCGCGTTCATCGTGGTCGCAGCGTTCTTCATGTTTCATAAGTGGTAGGACCGGACCGTGGCGGATTCCAGCGCCCATCGGTGGAGATGCTTCTCGACAGAATGAATTTCCGAATATACCCTTCTGGGACGCCTGAGAATCGAACTCTTTGCATACGACCTTACGAACTAGGTGAAAGGAGAGAAATTATGCAGCGCAAGGGATCGGCGGTCTGGCAGGGCGGGTTGAAAGACGGCAAGGGCAGCATCTCGACGGAGAGCGGGGTCTTGAAGCAGACGCAATATTCTTTTAGCACGCGATTTGAAAATGGAGTGGGCACGAATCCCGAGGAGCTGCTGGCGGCCGCACACGCCGGGTGCTTCACCATGGCGCTTTCCGCGCAGCTCGGCGGCGCGGGATTGACGGCGAGCAAACTGGAGACCACGGCCACCATTTCGCTGGAAAAACTGGCGGATGGCTTCGCCATCACCAAGAGCCATTTGGACCTCGTCGCGAAAGTCCCCGGAGCGGACAAAGCGAGATTCGACGCGGCGGTGAAAGCCGCGGAAACTGGTTGCCCTGTCTCGAAACTTTTCAAAGCAGAGATCAGCGTCAACGCGCGGCTCGAACCCTAATCTCTCAAAGCAATTGGATCCGGGCGCTCTCATCGGACGGTGCAAACAGGTACAATGCCGCAAATGATTCCAGTTCCGGGCGCATTCGCTGCCGGTGTGGCGATCTTTCTGATCGTGATCTGGGATGCATTCGAGGCCATCATTCTCCCGCGCCGGGTGACGCGGAAGTTCCGCCTTGCCCGCCTTTTTTACCGCTCCACTTGGAATGCTTGGAAATTCGTGATGCACTTCATCCCCAAGCCAAAGACCCGGGAAGCCATGCTGGGTTTCTACGGTCCGATGTCGCTGCTGGTGCTCGTTGGGGTTTGGGCCGTTGGCCTGGTGCTGGGGTTTGGCCTCATGCAGTATGGCGCCGGGTCGGCCGTGGTGATCACGGGCGGCAATCCCGGATTCTTGACGGACCTTTATCTCAGCGGCACGACGTTCTTCACCCTCGGACTCGGTGACGTCATACCTCGCTCAGAGTTGTCGCGTGCGCTGGTAGTCACGGAAGCGGGATTTGGCTTTGGATTTCTGGCGGCGGTGATTGGATATTTGCCGTTTATCTACGGCTCGTTTTCGAAACGCGAGGTGAATATCTCGCTGCTCGACTCCCGCGCGGGCACGCCGCCGACGGCCGGCGAACTCCTTCGCCGACATAGTTACGAGTACGGCCAGGAAGCGCTGGCCGAACTTCTGAAAGACTGGGAACTCTGGTGCGCCGAGCTGATGGAGAGCCATCTGTCGTATCCCGTGCTCGCTTATTTTCGTTCGCAGCACGACAACCAATCGTGGATCGCCTCGCTCACGGCGATTCTGGACACTTGCGCGCTGGTCATGGTCGGGGTCGAGGGTGCCTGTGAAAAACAGGCGGAGCTCACCTTTGCGATCGCGCGGCACGCCGTGGTGGACCTTTCGCAAGTTTTCGGCACGGCGCCCAAGCCGCTGCCGCACGACCGCCTGCCCGCGCAGGATTTGCGCCACATCCGCGACATCCTCGCGCAGCACGGGATGAAACTGCATGACGGAGAGGACGCCGACAGAAGACTCGCGGAGTTTCGCGCCATGTACGAACCTTACATCTATGCGCTGGCCAATTATCTCAACCAGACGCTGCCACCGTGGATGCCCCTGAAAAAAGGCAAAGACAATTGGCAGACAACCGCATGGGCGCAGTCCGCGGGGCTCATCGACAAAAAAGTGGCCACAGTCGTCGCCGATGACCATTTTTAGGCTTCCTGGACCGCCTGTGGTGGGGTGACCCGGCCTTTTTTTTTGCTCGCTCACTTGTTTGTTGGAGAAGATCAATGAAAGCGATTCTCGTTCATGCGTTCGGCGGTCCCGACGTTCTCAAGCTCGAGGAAGTCCCCACGCCGAAACCCGGTGCCGGGCAAATCCTTGTGCGCATTCATGCGGCCGGCGTGAATCCTTACGACACCTACATGCGCGCGGGCACGTACGCCATTAAGCCACCCCTTCCCTACACGCCGGGCTCGGACGCTGCCGGAGTGATCGAAGCGATCGGCGAAGGCGTGAAGAAAGTGAAACCGGGCGATCGCGTCTACACCGCCAGAACCGTTACGGGAGCGTATGCGGAATATGCACTGGCCTCGGAGGGACAGGTACATGAGTTGCCCGAGAAAATCAGTTTCGGCCAGGGCGCGGGCGTTTGGGTTCCCTACGGCACGGCGTATCACGCGCTTTTTCATTCCGCGGAGGCTCATGCTTCGGAGACCGTGCTGGTGCATGGCGCGAGCGGCGGTGTTGGCAGTGCGTCAGTGCAAATAGCACGTGCGATGGGGCTCACTATTTTTGGCACTGCCGGAACGCAAAAGGGTATCGACCTGGTGAAACGCGAAGGCGCGAACCAGGTTTTCGATCACAGCAAAGCAGGCTATCAAGATGAAATCATGAAAGCGACGGGTGGCCGCGGCCTGGACATCATTCTCGAGATGCTTGCGAACGTAAACCTGGCGTCTGATCTGAAACTCCTCGCTTTGGACGGCCGCGTGATCATCATTGGCAACCGCGGCGAGATTTCGATCAATCCGCGCGACCTCATGTCGCGGCGTGCCTCGGCCCGCGGATTTACGCTTTGGGGCCTCACGCCCGGCGAAGAGGCGGATATTCATGCCGGGATCATTGCCGGACTCCGAAACGGCACGCTGCGTCCGGTCGTCGCCAAAGAGCTGCCGCTCGCGGAAGCCGCGCGTGCGCACAAAGAAGTTTTGGAGCCTGGAGCCGCCGGCAAAATCGTGCTCATTCCTTGATTCGGGACTGGCGGTCGGCGATCTTTGTCTCCGTGCCGCGCAATGGCTTTTGTTCTTCCCCCCGGCACCGTATAATCCTTCTTCGTCAACCGCGCGGACCTTCTTGATTTGCGGGAAACCGAAACAATTTCCATGGTGCACACACTACTCTTCAGGCCGGCCCTCTTCGCGGCGCAGAACCCCATCAGCCATTACTGGCATAAAATCACCGACCGCACGTTTGCCGGCATCTACCACGCCAACGCGTTCGACCTGGCGATGATGATTCCCTATTTTATTGTGCTGTTCGTCCTCGCGCTGTACGGCCTGCACCGCTACTGGCTGGTCTACGACTACTTCATATACTCGAAGAACGTCCCCCCGGAGCCGCCGCCGGTCAAGAATTGGCCGCGCGTCACTGTCCAACTGCCGATCTTTAATGAGCGGTACGTGATCGAGCGCCTCGTCGAAGCCGTCTCTCGTTTCGAGTATCCCCGCGAGCTTCTCGACGTGCAAGTCCTCGACGACTCGACCGACGAAACGTGCGAAGTCGCGCGCGTCTGCGTCGAGCGCCACGCCGCGCAGGGCATGCCCGTCGTCTACATTCATCGCAGCAACCGCGAAGGCTACAAAGCGGGCGCGCTGGAAAACGGCCTCAAGACCTCCCAGGGTGAATTCGTAGCCATTTTCGACGCCGACTTTCTTCCCGAGCCTGACTTCCTGCGCCGCACCATTCCGTATTTCATGAATCCGGACGGCGGAGACAAAATCGGGATGGTGCAAACGCGCTGGACGTATCTCAACAGCGACTACTCGTTGCTCACCAACGTCGAGACGATTCTTCTCGATGGCCACTTCGTCGTGGAGCACGGCGCGCGCTCCCGTCGCGGCACGTTTTTCAATTTCAACGGTACGGCTGGCGTATGGCGGCGCAAAGCGATCGATGATGCCGGCGGATGGGAACACGACACGCTTACCGAAGACACCGATCTCTCATATCGCTCGCAACTCAAAGGCTGGAAGTTTCTCTATCTTCCGCAGATCGAGTGCGCTTCCGAGCTTCCCGTGGACATGAACGGCTTCAAGGCACAACAAGCGCGGTGGGCCAAGGGCTTAATGCAAACGGCGAAAAAAATCCTGCCAAAAGTTTTCAAGTCCGATGCGCCCTGGCATGTGAAGGCGGAGGCTTTTTTTCACCTCACCGCCAACATCAGCTATCCGCTCATGGTTCTTCTTTCCACCATGCTGCTGCCCGCGATGATCGTGCGCTTCTACCAGGGCTGGTTTCAGATGCTGCTGATTGACCTGCCGCTGTTTCTCGCTTCCACCTGTTCCATTTCCAGCTTTTATCTTGTGGCGCAACGAGAGCTTCGCCCGAAAACGTGGTGGCGCACGTTTCTCTACATGCCGTTCGTGATGGCCACGGGCATCGGCATCTCCGTTCGCAACGCGCAAGCGGTTCTGGAAGCGATTGTTGGGAAGAAGAGCGAGTTCGCGCGCACGCCCAAATTCAATATCGAAGGCAAGCAGGGCACGTTCGCGAAAAAATCTTACAAAAACAAAGCCGGCTGGATGGCTTACGCGGAAGTGTTGCTCGGACTTTATTTCTCGTTGACCATCGTCTACGCCATCACGAACGAAAACTACGCCACCGTGCCGTTCCTGCTGCTCTTCGTCTGGGGCTACCTCTACACCGGGTTCATGTCCCTCGGCCAAACGTACTTCGCGCGTCTGCGCTTCGGCGTCAACGCCCCGGAAATGCGCCCGGCGACTTCGGGCGCTCCGGGCTTCTGAGGCCTGTTTCATGTGAGGCAAGCTTCTCTTTGGGCAGGTCGAATCTCACGACGAGGGGCCAAGTTCTCTGGAAACACGCTACTTTCAAAACGGCGCTGTTCAGATCCACGCGGTGGCGGATGGACCAACCGATGGCTCCGTCGTGGTTTTACTTCACGGCTTTCCAGAGTTCTGGCAAGGGTGGCACAAACAGATAGAGCCGCTGGCGGCTGCGGGATTTCGTGTCGTCGTCCCTGATCAGCGCGGGTACAACCTTAGCAGCAAACCCGTGGGCGTCGCCTCCTACGCCCTCACAGAACTGGTATCGGACGTGATTGCAATTGCGGACCGACTTGGCCAGCAAAGAATCTTTCTCGCGGGGCACGATTGGGGCGCTGCTGTCGCTTGGAGCGCAGCTTTGCTACATCCGCAGCGCATCGCCAAGCTCGCTGTGCTCAACGTTCCGCATCCCTCGGTGATGCGCCGGTTCCTCAAGACTCAGCCCCGTCAGATGCTGCGGAGCTGGTACATTCTCTTCTTTCAGATACCATGGCTGCCGGAAGCCCTTTTCTCTGCGTTCAATTTCCGCATTGGCGCAAGATCTCTCGCGCAATCCAGCCGCGACGGCACTTTTTCAGCCGATGATCTTGCCCGCTACCGCGCGGCGTGGTCACAGCCTGGCGCGCTGACCGCGATGATCAACTGGTATCGCGCGCTGTTGCGCTCGCGCGCGCGATTTTCGGACAGCACTGTGCGCGTGCCCACGCGGATACTGTGGGGCGAGCGAGACGCCTTCCTCTTGCCGGAAATGGGCCGCGAAAGTTTGCGCTACTGCACCGACGCCGAGCTTTTTACCTTTGCGGATGCCACGCATTGGCTTCAGCACGAAGAACCAGCGCGCGTTTCTGAATTGTTAATTGATTTTTTTCGCCGCTGATCGCCGGTCCCGTCGGTCATTTCGCAGCGGACCTCGCCAGTCTCATTCAAACTGAAACAGCACGATCTCCGGACTGGAACCCAAGCGCAGCGGCGGTCCCCAGGTCCCCGCTCCGCTGCTGGTGTAAATGAGCATCTTTCCAATCCGGCTGAGGCCGTAAACGAACTGGTGGTAGATCCTCCGGGCCATCCAGGTCCATGGGAAGAACTGCCCTACGTGGGTGTGTCCGGACACCTGCAAGGAGATTCCTTCCCGCTCTGCGATGTGTGGCCGGTCTGGCGCGTGCGTAAGGAGAATGCTGGCGCGGTTGCGGTCCACGCCAATCTGCCGCAGCACGGACTGGAAATGTTCATCCTGCGTGGCGTGATTGTAGGGCACGCCCACGATTTGAAGCTGATCCGCTTCCACTTTTTCGTTGTGCAGCACGCGCACGCCGGCATTGCTGACGGCTTGCAGGTAGCGGGAATCGTCGCCGAACTGTTCGTGGTTTCCCGCGACAAAATAAGTCCCCTGCGGCGCCCGCAGTTCGCGCAAGGGCTCCGCGGCCTTGGCCGCATCGATCGCCGTGCCGTCATACAAATCGCCAGCTAGAAAAACTGCGTCAGGATTCTCTTTCATTACCTTGGCCACAATCCGCCGCAGAAAGCCGCCGTTCCGTACATGCCCCAGGTGCAGGTCGCTGACAAGAGCTGCGGTCCTTCCGCGCCACGTTTCAGGCAAATTCTCCAATCGCACGGTGATTCGACGGATGCGCGTCCAGCCGGCGTTCAGCAATCCGGTGAATCCGCTCAGCACGGCAGCGGCGTAAAGGACTTCCACGATTTTGTGGAAATTCAAATTCACTCCCGCAAGCCACGCCGCTCCAAAAACAATCCAGGACGCACCGGCCGCAAAAAACAGGAAGCTGACAATTCCAAGCCACACGGCGGAAATTCGATACAGAGTTCGAACCGCGGGATTTGAGTAACGAAAAGCCAGCAGCGACGCCGCCAAAAAGCTCACCGACAGCGCCGCCACGGTCGCCTTCAGCCAGAAGAAGGAACTCAGTTCACCGCCCACGGGCGCGAAGGTCCAGGTTTCGTAAATGAAAAAATGCGTCAGGAATAAAATGGCTTGAATGACGCCCACAAAAGCGGCAATTCCGGCTCTTCTTGTCATATCAGGTTAGATTCATCGAGCGGCTGAAATGGTATCTGGATGGCCATCGACTGGCGCCGATTTCGGCGCACGCGCGATTTCGGATACAATCGCTGGGCTGCACTTGAATGCCGCAGACCTGCATGCCCTGTTGATGCAAATACCCATTGGCGGTTCCAAGGTGGAAAAATGAGTCGTTGCCCAAGGTCGGTAAGCTCGCTTGGTCTTTCGCGTTTGACGACCGTAGCAGTATTTGGATTGCTCGGCGCAGTTTGCTTTTCCAGCAACACGAGAGCGCAGGAGCGCCGCGAGCGGGAACCCAATAGCGTCTATGCCGAACGCCGCGCCAAACTCGCCGCGCAGGCGGATGGGCCCGTCCTGTTGTGGGGTTTGACCGGCCGCGAAGAATCCTCGCAGGCTTACATCTTTCGCCAGGAAGACAATTTCTACTACCTGACCGGGCACAACGAAGAAGGCGCTGGAATGATCATTCTTCCCCCGCTGAAAAATGGCGCTGCGGTTGCCGCGGCAAGCGGCGCTGACAACCACGATGGATGGGGCGGTTCACGCGAGATTTTGTTTCTCCCCGCGAAAGATGCCGCCAAGGAAAAATGGAATGGCATCCGAATGTCGCCTTCTGATCCCGGGATTGAAGCGTACACTGGTTTTGTCACGGTCAGGCAATTTTCGGAAATGCGCGCAACGGTAGAGAGGCTGGCGAAGCTATACTCCGTTTTATATACGATTCTTCCTTACGAAAAAGAAAATGGCGGCTATCCGCACGAGAAGGCCGTGGTGGACTGGCTGCAGCTCGCCGCGCCGCAGGCCAAGTTGAAGGACATTCGCCCGCAGATCGGCGCCCTGCGCCAGGTCAAGTCGCCCGGGGAAATTTCATTTCTGAAGCAAGCAATTGAGTTGTCCTTAGACGCGCAGTTCGAAGCGATGAAACTCATGCGGCCCGGCCTCTACGAGTATCAGGTCGCCGCAAAAATGGTGGAAGTCCACGCCTGGGGCGGCTCTGCGGCGGAAGGCTACGCTCCCATCGTCGGCGCGGGGCCGAATTCGACGTCGCTGCATTACAACAAGCTCTCGCGCAAGATCGAGGATGGCGACATCGTGGTCCTCGATGTAGGCGCGCAATATTCCGGCTACTCCGCGGACATCACGCGCACGCTCCCCGCCAACGGCAAATTCACGCCGCGCCAGCGCGAAATCTACAACATTGTCCTTGGCGCGCAAAACGCCGCGCTCGCCGCCTTGAAACCCGGAATGGATATGTGCCGGAAGGGCGACAAGAGCGTCTACAAAGTCTCCTATGACTACATCAATTCCCATGGCAAGGATCTTCACGGAAAATCGCTGGGCCAGTATTACATCCACGGCCTGGGCCACAACATCGGCCTAGACGTCCACGATCCTGGCAACGATTGCGCGCCGCTTATGCCTGGCCAGACAGTCACCATGGAGCCCGGCGTCTACATTCCCGAAGAAAATCTCGGCGTGCGCATCGAAGACGATGTGCTGATCACCGAAACCGGATACAAGTTTCTGAGTGAACGCCTGCCCCGCGATCCCAACGAAATTGAAAAAATCATGGCCGCCGCCGCGACCAATCAGGCCACACCAGCAAAGGATGGAGTCAGCGAAAACTCACACGAGGCGGAGGACACCGCCGAAAGCAACGCCATTAGGAGCCTTATCGCGAAATACGCGATATCCGTTGATGGCGCGGACACCACGCTCGCCGCCGAGGTCTGGTTGAATTCGCCGGACGTCACCTTTATTCACCCGCTTGGCCATGAGCATGGGTTCGATCAAATCAAACAAAATGTCTACACGCACCTGATGGGCGATACCTTTTCAGAACGCAAACTCAGTGTTCACGACGTTTCCGTTCATGTTTACGGAGACTCCGCCCGCGCTGAGTTCTATTGGGATTTTGTGGCCAAGTTCAGGAAAGACGGCTCTCCTCTCACCACGCACGGGCGAGAAACGCAGCTCTACCAGAAGTTCCAAGGCCGATGGCGCCTCGTTCATGTTCACTATTCCGGAATGCCCGTAACAGAACAAAACAAGGGATTCTAACGGCGCAGGACTCCTTAAATCGCGATTGACGCAGGGGGCAGTCGAGACGGATTGACCGCTGCGAACGCACACCTTTATACTGGAGTTTCGCGCTGGACGCTTTTTTCGCTCCAGCGTACCTCGAGTCATTCTGGATGCGGCTGTGTTCCGGGCCCGCCTGAATTTCCGAAATTCGCAATCGTTCTAGGGAGCTTATGAGCAGCGTCAAGGCGACACAACTCCGCCCCGGCATGGTTATCCAGCACGAGGGCCAGCTTTTCACCATTTTCAGTGTGGATCACCGCACACCGGGCAATAAGCGCGGCTCCATGCAAACCCGCATGAGAAACCTGCGCACCGGCGCGATCATTGACTACCGGTTCCGCGCCGAAGAATTCGTGGACCGCGCCATCCTCGATGAAGTCGAATTCGAATACCTCTACAACGAGGGCGACGATTTTCATTTCATGAACACCAAGAACTACGAACAGATGCAAATGAGCCGCGAAGAGCTCGGCGAATCGGTCTACTACCTGATTCCGAGCACGCTCGTGAAAGTGGAATTTTTCGAGGAGAAGGCCATCGGGGTGGACCTGCCCGATACCATGGATATGAAGGTGATTCAGACCGAGCCGACGCTGCAAAAAGCCACGGCCAGCGCAGTGATGAAGCCCGCGACGCTGGAAACCGGCCTGGTGGTTCAAGTGCCGCCGTTCGTAAACGAAGGCGACAAAATCAGGGTGGACACTTCAGAAGCGCGTTACGTCCAGCGCGTGGAATAGCTTTTTAGCCTTTGGCTTTAGCCTTTAGCTCTCTAGCTTTTAGTTCCTGGTTCTTGGTGCTTAGCTCTTAAGCTTCGGCTTTCGGTTTTAGTCATGAGCAAGAAGTGGGAAAGTTAGGCTATGCCGAAATTCAGCTTTGGTTTGGCGGCAGATTTAGTTACTGCCTGGCGGCACTTACTGTTTTCGGATTCCTTTTAAGAGGAATCTTGTCTTTACGAAGGACTAAGAACTGACGACTAAAAACTCTTGATTTTCCGCCTCCGCAGCTAATTTCAGCGCAAGCCGGAATTAGAAGAGGCAGAACGGCGTCCCGGCCCAGGCCGGGACGCCTTTTGTTTTTGTGTCGCGAGACACTCACCAGCGATCTCATTTCTGCAGGTTAGTGCTTTCCTGCGGAACCCGCGGCGGACTTTTCACCGGCAGGATGCGCCCCGAAAACGCGAGCGAAGATAGCATCCACATAGCGCAGTTGGCGCTGCAAATCGAATGTGTGAGCAAGCGCCTTCGCGTCCAGGTATTTCGCGATGCGCGCATCGGCAGCCACACGCTCGCGAAAGTTGCCCTCGGACTCCCACGCGGCCATGGCGTTCTCCTGCACGGCTTTATAAGCGTCGTCGTGCGGCATGCCCTTCTCCACCAAATCCTGGAGCAATTGCCCAGAGTATACCAGCCCGTGCGTAGACTCGAGATTGCGCATCATGCGCACCGGAAACACCCGCATCTGTCCGAGGATCCCGGTCATCTTGGCGAGCATGTAGTCCACGAGAATGGTGGAGTCCGGAAGAATGACGCGTTCGACCGAGCTGTGAGAAATATCTCGTTCGTGCCACAGGGCGACGTTTTCGAACGCCGCCAGCATGTTCGAACGCACCAGCCGCGCGAGTCCGCAGATTTGTTCGCAATTCACGGGATTCCGTTTGTGAGGCATGGCGGAACTGCCGCGCTGGTCGCCGCCAAACGGCTCCTCGGCTTCGCGCACTTCCGTGCGCTGCAAATGGCGAATTTCGAGGGCGATTTTTTCGAGCGTCGCGGCGATGAGCGCCAGCGAACTGAGGTACTGCGCGTGCCGGTCGCGCTGAATGACCTGCGATGCGACCGGCGCAACCTGCAGCCCTAGTCTCTTGCAGATGCGCTCTTCCATCTCCGTGCCGAGGTGCGAAGCGTTGCCAACCGCGCCGGAGATTTTTCCGACCGCCATCTGCTCGGCAGCAGCGCGAAATCGCCCGATGTTGCGCTGGTTTTCCGCGAACCAATTGGCGATTTTCAATCCGAAGGTAATCGGTTCGGCATGAACGCCGTGCGTGCGCCCGACCTGCGGCGTGTGGCGGAACTCATGCGCGCGCACATCGAGAATTTCGCCAAGGAGCACAAGCCCGCGCTCGATCAGTTTTGAAGCATCGCGAACCTGCAGCGCTTGCGCCGTATCCACTACGTCGTTCGACGTCATCCCGTAATGCAACCAGCGCGCCGCGGCGGGGTCCTCTATGGACTCGCCAACGGCCATGGTGAAAGCGATCACGTCGTGCTTCACGCGAGATTCGAGTTCGTTGATGCGCGCCACATCCACTTTGGCGCGCGCGCGAATCGCGGCCGCGGCTTCCTTCGGAACCTGTCCGGCCTCCGCAAGCGCTTCGGTGGCAGCCAGCTCGACTTCCAGCCACTTCGCGTACTTATTCGCGTCGCTCCAGACGTTCCCCATATCTTTGCGTGTATAGCGTGGAATCAATTCCTTCTCCTAATGCGCAAGACCACAAGCCTCAGATTCTTCCAAGTCGATCGGACCTCCATGATACCGCAGATGCCGTTCCAGATCGGATGCGGAGAGGATATTTGAAGTAAGTCCGTGCATGAAAAGGACTTGGCGGCGATTTAAGCGGCACAAGAGTCGCATGGAGCAAGGATGTAGAGGGTCTACAGGCTGGATGTAGAATTTCTACAGCCCTTGACGTGACAAAACGCCAGCTCCGTCGTCTGAACAAAGTAAAGGCGCATCAGCGCCAACGGACCTGGGTCAGCGAGAGTCCGGCGGGGTGGTTATCAGGCGGAGGGGTGATGGCTGAAAAGCGAGAACGGTACCAGAACCGCATCGAGCTCCTTCAGGGAACGCTGGATCTGCTGGTACTCCAGACCTTGCAATGGGGAGCGCAGCACGGCTACGGAATCAGCGTGGCCATCCGGAACCGCTCCGGGGAGATCTTGCAGGTGGATACGGGCTCCCTGTATCCCGCGCTGCACCGTCTGGAAAAACAAAAATGGATCAAGTCTGAATGGAGAATCTCGGAGAACAAGCAACGCGCCAAGTATTACCGCCTGACGGCAACCGGTAAGAAGCAGCTCACCAAGGAACGCTCCAAGTGGGCGCAGCTTTCCGACGCGATAGCGGGAGTGCTAAACCCTCTCGAGGATGAGAGCGAGCCATGAGATTCCGTTGGTGGGGCCGCAAGCGGCGGCAAGAGTTGCACGAAGAACTCCAAAGCCATCTGGAGATGGCGGCGCGGGCGCGCATGGAAAGAGGCGAGCACGAAAACGAAGCAGCGCGCGCGGCGCGGCGCGAATTTGGAAATGTGGGGTTGGTGAACGAAGTGACGCAGGACCAGTGGAAAGAGCGGTGGCTGGAGGACTTCGTCGAAGACGCGCGGTACGGGCTAAGAAGGATGCGCAAGTCTCCCGGGTTCACTGCCATTGCCGCACTGACACTCGCGCTGGGCATCGGAGCCAACACTGCCATCTTCAGTCTGGTGAACGGCATTCTGCTCGTTTCCCTGCCGTATCCCCATCCGGAACAGCTCGTCAGCGTAACGGGTGCCTATCCAAAAGGCGCCTTCGTCGCGATGCGACAGCAGATTCGCACCATGGATGTCGGAGCATACGCCGAAGGTCACGAACTCAACCTCACCGGATTCGGAGAGCCCGTTCGCTTAGCCTCAACCTCGGTGTCCGCGGAATTGTTCTCCATCCTCGGTGCGCGGCCGGATCTGGGAAGAACCTTTTATGCTGGCGAAGACGTTCCGGGCCAAGGCAACTTCGTGATTCTAAGCCACGCCCTTTGGGAGCAGCGCTTTGGAAGCGATGCGACCATCCTTGGCCGCTCGATCGAACTGGGCGGCGAGAGCCGCCAGGTAGTTGGGGTAATGCCAGCCGAATTTCGTTTTCCCTCCACGAAAACGCAAGTGTGGATTCCCCTCCAAAACGATCCGCGAAACGCGGTGAGCTTCTGGGCGGGCGACTTCATGCCCGCGATCGGGCGGCTTCGTCCGGGTTCGACACTCGGGCAAGCGCGAACCGAAATTCGAATGTTTCAATCGCGTGTGGGGGCGCTGTTTCCCTGGCCCATGCCCGCGAGCTGGAACGCCAACGCCAGTGTAGTGCCCCTCCAGAGCGGGATGGTCGCCGACGTGCGTCCGCGGCTCCTGATTCTACTCGGCGCCGTTGGACTGGTTCTGTTGATCGCATGCTCAAACGTCGCCAACTTGACGCTCTCCCGTGCCGCGACACGCGAAAAAGAAATCAGCATTCGTACTGCCCTGGGCGCCGCACGGCCGCGAATTACGCGACAGCTTCTGACCGAGAGTGTGTTGCAAGCGTTGCTCGGGGGATTGCTCGGATTAGGTTTTGCCAGGGAAGGGCTTGTCTTACTCAAGGTGATGCTGCCTTCGGACACGCCCCGTCTGACCGAGGCGCACATCGATTGGCGCGTACTCTTGTTTACAGGCGCGCTCGCAATCCTGACGGGGGTCGTCTTCGGACTTGCCCCGGCTCTTCACTCTTCGCGCGCGGCGCTTACGGAAGCATTGAAGTCTGGCGGCCGCGGCACCGCTGTGTCCGTTTCACAACGTCTGCGAAGCTGGCTCGCCATTGCCCAAGTGGCGTTTGCTGTACTGCTGGTGATCGCCGCTGGCCTTATGATTCGAAGCTTCTGGTCGTTATCGCACGTGAATGCAGGGTTTCATCCCGAACGTATTCTGACTGCGCGCATCACACCGAATGAATCGTTTTGCAATGACGCGAAGCGCTGCCTGACTTTCTATCGCAGCGTGCTTGATCAGGTTCAAGCATTTCCCGGCACTAGCGGCGCCGCCTTTGTCAATACTCTTCCGCTGGGAGGAAGGGTGAGCAAGCGTTCTCTTGTTGTGGAGGATCACGACCTTCCTCCAGGCGAAGATTCTCCTCTTTTCTGGCTCAACGTCGTAACTCCCGGATACTTTCGTGTCATGGGCATCCCTCTGCTATCTGGCAGAGGGTTCACCGATTCCGATATTTCCGGAGCTCCAGTGGCGGTCGTAACCGCCGAGACAGCCCGACGCTACTGGCCGAGTCAGAACGCCGTCGGGAAACATATCCGGCTACTCGACGACAAAGACTGGCGCACCGTCGTTGGCGTCATTGCAGATGTGCGCGCGTACGATCTTCAGCGAAGCGCCCCCGAGTGGATCAACGGCACTGCTTACGTGCCCTACAATTCGGCGGCAACGCTCGAAGATCGGCGGATACCTGCGGAAATGACCCTAGCCATCCGGACGGCCTCGGATGACTCGCAAATCGTGACGATGCTTCGCAGCGGCGTTGCCTCTATAAACAGGGAAGTGCCGGTCAGCGAAGTGAAGAGCATGGGTGCAGTTGTCTCCGAAGCTGTATCCACGCCGGCCTCCACGATGACTCTCCTCGTCGTCTTTGCCGCGCTGGCGCTGGTCCTCGGTACGATCGGCATTTATGGAGTTCTTTCCTTTCTCGTTTCGAATCGCACTCGCGAGATCGGCATCCGCTTGGCTCTCGGAGCCCAAAGAACAGACGTGCTGCGATCCGTACTGGGGGAAGGGGCGAAGCTGTCTCTAGCCGGGATTTTGTTGGGACTAGCGGGTGCATTTGCGGTCATGCGCGTACTGTCGGGTGAACTGTACGGTGTGGGCGCAGCGGATCCGCTGACGTTTTGCAGCGTCGCGATCCTCGTTGCCGTCGTGGCGTTAACTGCGTGTTACGTTCCGGCGCGCCGCGCGATGCGGGTCGATCCTGTGGTGGCGCTCAGGTACGAATAGGCGTTCGAAAATAGATTTTGAAATTGCGAGTGGTAAAGGAGTCGCTATGAGCTGGCTAAGTGGGCTCTTTGGCCAACGGAAGCGCAACAAGGAATTTGAGGAAGAGGTGCGCAGTCATCTGGAAATGGCGGCGCGCGAGCGTATGGAGCGAGGTGAAGAAGAGAAAGAGGCAGCGCGTGCGGCGCGACGCGAATTCGGAAATATGGGATTGGTGAAGGACCTAACGCGGGAGATGTGGGGCTGGAGCTGGCTTGAAGATTTGTACGAGGACCTGCGTTTCGGCGCTAGAGTGCTCCGGAAAAGTCCCGGTTTCACGATCGTCGCCATTCTTTCGCTCGCGCTGGGCATCGGCGCCACCACTGCGGTGTTCAGCGTGGTCTATGGCGTTCTGATGAACCCGTATCCGTACGCCAATTCCGATCGCATGGTGCATCTGGTGGCCCACGACACCGCGGGCAACCGCCGTTTTATAAACCTGAACGGTCCGCAACTCCAGCAGCTGAGGCTGGCCAGCTGCATCGAGAGCGCCGCCGCCATGGATGAGTGGAACCTCACCACCACCGAAGGCGATCTTCCCGAGGACGTGCAAGCTGTCTATCTCACGCCCAACTCTTTCGTTCATTTCGGCGTGCCGACGCTGCTCGGACGCGGCCTTCTGCCCTCGGATGCGCCCGAAGGTCAGGATCCTGAGAATGTAGCCGTGCTCGGATATAAGTTTTGGCAGAGGCACTACAACGGCGATCCCGACATAGTCGGCAAGAAAATCCGATTAGTTCACCAGAGCTACTCGATCGTGGGAGTCGTTCCGCCCCGCTTCACCTGGGGCGACGGCGAGGTCTACCTGCCTCTAAAGGTCACAGCCGATCCGGTGCGGACGTACTTCCCCATGATTCGGCTCAAGCCGGGAATCTCGCGCGCCGCGGCAAATGCAGAGTTTCAATCTTTGCTGGAGCAATTCGCAGTGCAAACTCCGACCCACTTCCCCGAACATTTCCACATGACACTGGAAGGATTGAACGATCACTTCGTCTCTGACATTGGCGGGACTCTATTCCTGTTGCTCGCTGCCGTGGCATTACTGCTGTTGATCGGATGCGGAAACGTTTCGATCTTGCTTCTAGCTCGGGCCACGGGCCGCCGGCACGAGCTGGCGGTCCGCTCGGCCATCGGCGCCGAGCGCTCTCGCCTCCTTCGACAACTGCTCACGGAATCGCTGATGCTCTCGATTACCGGAGCCATTGTCGGCGTGGCGCTGGCAAACGGCTTGGTGAAGCTCATCGTCAATTGGCTTCCGGAATTCTCCTTCCCTCATGAAGCCGCCATCAGCATCAACCTCCCGGTCTTGTGCTTCAGCGTAGGTTTGGCGCTGTTGACCGGGATTGCCTTTGGTATCTCGCCTGCCCTTCAATCCGCACGCCCGGACATTGCCCAGGTGATGCAATCGACGACCCGCAAAATGACGGCTGGCGTTCACGGCCGCCGGACTCACGGCATTTTGATCGCCGGCCAGATCGCCCTAACGCTGCTGCTACTGGCCGGAGCAGGCGTTGCCATGCAAAGCTTCGTGCGCATGATGAACGTAAATCTTGGCTACGATCCGCATGACATCATGTCGGTGGGCATCCCCGTGCATGACAACACCTACATTACATGGGAAGCCAGGAGGGCGTTCTTCAATCAGCTGCTGCGCAAAGTCAGCGCGATGCCGGAAGTCGTCGCCGCCGGGCTTTCGACAAACGCCACCCCGCCGAACAACGGATGGGAACAGCGCTTCGAAATCTCCGGCAAGCCCGCCGCCGAAGAGCAGCGAGCGCGCATCAACTTTGTCAGCCCCGAGTACTTCGCCGTGCTTCGCATCCCGCTGCTGCAAGGAAGACTCTGGGACGAAAGCGAGACGTTGCGCGGCGCCAAACTCGCGCTGATCAATCAGACCCTCGCTCACCAGTACTTTCCGAACGGCGATGCCGTTGGCAGCGAGCTCCGTATGCCTCAACTGAAAGGCGAGCCTCCGTTTCGATTGGCTGTCCCCGAAAGTGACAGTTGGTTTCAGGTGATTGGCATCGTCGGCGACGCTCTCGACGACGGCCTGCAAAAACCCATCAAGCCCGCTGTGTTTGTGCCGTACACGATCAGCATGCCAGTTTGGACGCAGATCCTCGTGCGCACCCGGGTCCCTCCTCTCAAGACGCTCCGCGCGGTTCGCGAGCAGATTCACACGATTGATCCCGACCAGCAGGCCGAGCGCGACGTCCGCGACCTCGATGGCTGGATCAGACTGCAGCCGGAATGGGGACAGGGCCATCTGGTGGCAACCCTGTTCGCGGGATTCGCAGTGCTGGCACTGGCGTTGGCTGCCACCGGGCTCTACAGCGTGATTTCCTACGCGGTAGCACAACGAACGGCGGAATTCGGTATCCGCATGGCTCTTGGTGCCAGGAGCAAAGATGTTCTGTTGATCGTATTCCGTTCGGCCGCAATGAACGTAGCTGGCGGAGTGCTCGCAGGCGTCATGCTAACGGTCGTTCTCAATCGTGTGCTCGCGCGATGGATTCTGGGCAGCTCTCTCAATGCGCCCATCCTTCTTGGCGTAGTCTTGCTTCTTGTCGCCACCGCGGGCTTGTCCTGCTTCGTCCCCGCGCGAAGAGCATCGTCCGTGGATCCCATGACCGCGCTGCGCTACGAGTGATAAATCGCAGGTAGCAAGAGAGGGACCGCGAGCGGCTGGAGCCCCACTTCGCTTGAGCCCACGATCTCTCTGTCTCGCTCTGTCCGAGTGCTGCACCCTCCTACGAGTAGTACTCTGGAGCGGCCAAATCGGCGCTATGTTGTTGCCAGATAAGGCGCTACGGAGGACCTAACCGCAAGCCTCCAATCCTGTCTAATGAATCGGATGCAACCGAGCGTCGAGAGCCCCCAGGCCATCGCAGAGAGCGACGCGCTCGCCGTCGAGCGCACACTCGCGGGCGAGCGCGATGCCTTTCGCGTTCTCGTCGAGCGCCACAGCCACACTGTTTTCCGGCTGGCGTACCGCATGACCGGGAATCAGCACGATGCGGAGGAAGTCGTCCAGGAGGCTTTTCTGCGCGCGTATCAAAAATTGGGACAGTTCGCAGCACGGGCAAATTTCGGAACCTGGGTCTACCGTATCGCCGCAAACTACGCGATTGACCGCCTGCGCCAGCGGCAAAAAGAAGAGACCCGCCGCGAAATGCCCAGCGTCGAGAGCAGAGATGGCATGGAAGACGATCCCCTGAGTCGCGTTGCGGACGAGGCGCCGACACCGGAACGCCTGACGCAAAGCTTGGAACTGCGCAAGCAAATGGAGCAAGCGCTGGCAGCCTTATCACACGCGGAGCGCACCGCTTTTGTGATGCGTCATTGGGAAGGCTGCGGGATCGAGGAGATCGCCGCCGTCCTGGAATCGAATTCGAGCGCCGCGAAGAATACCGTGTTTCGCGCCGTGCACAAGCTTCGCCAGGCGCTACAGCCTCTTCTGGAAACGCGGGCTCAGGCACGTGCAATGGGAACGGAACCATGAATCATATGACCGAAAACGAATTAATTGCCTTTCGCGAAGGGGTCGCGGATAAGCATGCGGCAATTTCAGAACATCTCGCCGCCTGCGAGCAATGCCGTGCGCAGCTGGAACGAATCGAAGCCGTTCTTGCCGAGCTCGATACTCTGCCGGTGCCCGACCCAGGCTCCGACTATGGGCGGCGTGTGTGGCAACAGATCGCACCGCGGCTGCCGGAAAAACGGCAGCGTTGGTGGCAGGCTTGGATTGAGCCGCGACGGCTTGCAGCTTTAGGAGCGGTTGCTGCGCTGATTATTGCCGCATTTCTTGCCGGAAGGTATACCAAGCACGGCGGAGAAAGTGACAACGTCGCGAGCAGAGAGCAGGTCCGCGAGCGCATCCTGATCGTGGCCGTCGGCGAACACCTGGGTCACTCCGAGCGGATGCTGGTTGAGCTTTCAAACGCCGAGCCGAACAATCCGGCGCAGAAAGAAATCAACATCTCCGCCGAGCAGCACCGCGCGGAAGATTTGTTGGAAGAAAACCGTCTCTACCGGCAAACGGCCCTGCAAGAAGGCGACACGGGTCTCGCCAGCGTGCTGGATGATCTGGAGCGTGTGCTCCTGGACGTGGCGCACAGTCCGGACGAAGTTACTCCGAAGCAGCTCGAAGCCATCCGCCAAAAAATCGAAGCACGCGGAATTCTGTTCAAAGTTCGGGTGGTCAGCAAGGAACTGCAACAGCGGCAAGAGGCCACGCAGCCCGCGCCGGCGCAAAAGAACATTACGAAGAAGGAAGGAAAAGTATGACCATCGGAAACTCAACCAGAACTTTCAGCATCAGCTGGCTTGCCATCGCGGCGCTGCTGCTGGCCCCGGCAGGCGCGCGAGCGAATCGGCCCGCGCTGAATAGCTTGCAATCCGCTGACACTCTGCAGGACTCGCAAGACAAGGAACAGGAGAAGCGCGACCGCGAACAAGAAGCCCGCGACAGAGAACAGGAGAAACGTGATCGCGAACAGGAAGCGCGCGACCGCGCGCAAGAAAAACTCGACCG
>Ga0210403_10000183_pt1 | contig 70123 bp, 61 predicted proteins | sample IncBWC19MmetaG_FD_150863 | JGI IMG/M metagenome (GOLD analysis project Ga0210403, IMG submission 150863) | Forest soil microbial communities from Barre Woods Harvard Forest LTER site, Petersham, Massachusetts, United States - Inc-BW-C-19-M | ecosystem: Environmental > Terrestrial > Soil >...
TCTACGATGACCGAGGACGTCCGGCGTGGACTGCACCACCTTCGCCAATTCTGGTCCCAGCAAGGTGACCGCGTCTGCATCCATACTCTTACGGCGTCACCAATTCGTTGCGGTTGGTCCTGTTTACGCGCTTACCGGAAAAGTGGATCGGCCCGGTTCCCATTGTCCGGTAAGGCGACTTATCAGGAGTAGCCACTCGGAAGGGCGATATCTTTCCGTACCGAGCGAAGGTTGAATTATTCGTCGTGCAGGACAACACTCAAGAGGGAATCGTTGATGTGAAGACCGCCGTTGTATTGAATGAAGCCCAGTTTCCTGAATTTATTCATGAAAAAGTTGACCCGCGAGCGCGTAGTACCAATCATCTCCGCAAGCATCTCCTGCGACACTTCGGGGAGCATCTTTTGAGCCTGGCCTTCTGCGCCGTAACGAGCGAGCAACAATAGAGTCCGCGCCAGGCGTTTCTCGCTGGAGTTGAACAGTTGGTCGACCAGGTCCGCCTCAACTCGGATGTTTCGTTCAAGCATATATGTGATGAAGCGGTCGGAGAATTCGTGTTCTTGGTGAAGGGCGCGAATCATCTCGGCTTTTTCAACGACGAGCACAGTGGTAGGTGCAATCGTGGTCGCACCCGCCACGCAAAGGGGCTGCCCTGCAAGGCACCCTTCCCCAAAAAAATCGCCCGGTCCAAGGATCGCCACAACCGCTTCTTTACCGGACTCATTGATCACCGTAAGCTTCACGCCACCTTCCTGAATGTAGAGGACATTCTTCGCGGGATCACCTTGCGCGAAGACGGTTTCTTTCCCCCGAAACTTGAGTATCTTTCTACCTAGACCGGCCGTGTCGAGAAACAATTTCACATCGAAGGCAGGTCTTCTTGAATTCGCTTTCTTGAGGGAGCGAGGAACTTTCACAGATAAACGTTGAGCTCTAGAAGACACGATGGTCCACAATAGCAAAACTCTGTTCAGTGTTCAATATTGAACAAGCCAAAACTTTCGGTCTAACATACACGCCGGATGTCAGGCATCCACCTTTTTGGACGTTTAGAGGCTCTCCTTAGCCTTACCACCAAAATCGCAAGCAGGATTCCGATAAGCGACCCTATTAAAAGAAGTTGGTACATGAAGACCGCCTTATTTCGCGTTCAGGATAGGACGATCCGACTGAATCGTCCGGTTATTCCTACAATAGACGCCCCCCACCGAACGACGCTAGCAACTATTTGGACTTGTGTTATGGGCTTATAAACAGTGCCGCGAATGCTCGACGCGACAGACGCGACAGCTCACGCTTTCAGCAAAAGGCAAGTCCCGATTAACGCACAAACCGGACAAGTGACCTCGACCCGAGTGGCATCCCGCCGTCGGCTAGAAAAGAACTCGTCTCCTCCACTCGCTCCGGCAAATGCTGTGCAGCCGACGTAGTAATGGACCGTCGGTACTATTTGAGAAGCTCCGGAGAATGATATGAAGAGCCTCGGCGACAGCGCCAAGCGGATACCGAATGATTGTTTACACCCGGAACGGAAGGGAGTTTGTGAAAACCGGAAATCTCCCGTCCGGAACGCGGACTGTTCAAATCTCGATTGACGGACGTACCGGCGCATCAGTGTGGAAACCCAAGAAAGCGGTCGCGATTGTATCCGAGGCTATTGAAACTGGTCACGCTCATGCAAATCGGTACGAGATTGTTGAGGCTGAGGTAGACCCACCGAGGCTGGTTGCCAGCCGCATAGCCAATCTCGTGAAGGCGCGAAACAGAAAGTCGTTAGTTAGAAAACTCCGCGCAGGCCATCGATTCTTCGTTCAACAAAGCGAACGCGGCAGATACTCGATTGGTGATGCCCTCAATCACGACACTGAGATGTTTCCCGGGCGGTTCGAGACCGAAGCTGAAGCCCAGGATTTCATCGACGAGTTTCTTGCTGAACGCTGACCTTTAGTCTCATCCCATACTGAAGGTCTCTATCTCTTCCCGTGGTAGTATCCCGCCGCTGAGGAACCCATGATGCCCAACGCCTGTTCGACGACGCTGTTGGTGGTCTGCATGGTCTCACCAACGGCAAGCTTTGTGTTCTTACTCACGCGAATTAAGTTTCGCCCAGAAATGTACGCGGGGTCCTTCGTGAGAGGCATCATCGGTCTTCTACTAATTCTCTACATGTCTTCGTTCCTGATTTTTATGATTGGCCGTTTGATTTGTGCAAAGTCTGCGATGGGCAGCTCATAGTTTGCTGGTTACTATCAGTGAAGTCTGACAGGGCGATGCGCCCGCTTAGTGCTTGTTTTCGCTTTTGGTTTTGCCGTAGAGGTTCATCTTTCCATCCACCACGTTTGCGACGTAGCGGCCCTCGCTCAGGAACTGCATCACCTTCTTGCCAGAGCGTGCCATTTGCGCCCAACGGGATTTGGTTTCAGGATTCTGCTCCAGCCCACGTATTTCTGTCCCGTCGAATACGAAGTCCACTTGCCGCAAACCACGCTTGGAGGTCCGACGAACGGGATAACTTTCTCCGCCTATCTTGACGGCCTTGGCGTTTTCCAGAAGGGCTTGCCGCCAGACTGCAATGACTGCTTCCTCAAAGGACAATTTTATTGCCCACGAGTCCAGTGGCGGATTATATGTCCAGAAATCAGGTACATGTTTCTGTCAGCACGAAATCGGGCTGCAGCGTAGATATAACTTTCGAGGCAAAGTAACCCCTGGGTTACGACCCGGCCTTCTTGGCCCCGGCTTTTATCTTCTTCCATCGAAGCTTTGCAGCTTTTGACATCTTAGCTCTCGCAGCGGCGGAGCGATTACCAACCCTGCGAACCTTTTTCTCCACCTTACTGCCTAATGCCGAAGCTGCGGCACGAACGCGGCTCAATTGATGCTGCAACTTAGCCAGATGCTTCTCTAACTTCTTTTCCTCGCGTCGAAGCGCAGCTTTGATATTCTTCAATGTAGTTTCTCCCGGACGGAGAATCTACCACATCACGCTCTGGGCCGAATAGGCTTCTTACCTTCCGAGGCTTGCTGCTGGCACCCGGTCCCTCACTTTGCGTATGGTATCCAGCCTCTTCAGAAGTTGAGCCTCTTCCCTTTTCAGCGCATCCAGGATGTCCATAAGCCCTCCAGGGCATCACCCTACCGAATGATTGTTTCACCGGCGTCAATTTCCGTGAGATATTTCGAAACGGGCGTTTGAACGAAATTCCATTGTTGTGACATCAAACGAGCGGCCAAAACCACTTCTCCGGTAAGGCGACTTACCAGGAGTTGTCCCGCGAATATAGAATAAACTTTGGACTCACGCATGAACCTTCTGAGGCTCAGTCATACAAGATTCGTCTGTTCGGTCCTGTGCCTTATTGCTTTCTCAATCACGGCGAATAGTCAGACTGAATCTTCGTTGTCGGCGAAAATCATAGAGGCAGCCAAGTCTAGGAAACCAGACTGGAAGTTTATTGGTGCCATCGAATCCACATACATACCTTTGGTTCCAAGTGAAAAGCGCGTTCTCGTAGGCGCATGGGAGAGTCCGAAATCACCATCAGAGCATGTGCTGGTCAGGGTTCGTAGCGTAGCGACTCTCGATGAAGCGGCAATCTGGTTGAAGCCAGTTCGAGACAAGATAGTTGCTGATGGTTGGCGGGTCAGCCCCTTTCTAACTGGCGACGAAGGATACTTAGCAACATACGAAAACGGAAAGCGATTTCAGATTCACTTCCGCAAAGGAACGATTGTCGCGGACGTATCTGCAGATGACTTAGACAGGCTGAAAGAGTTCGTCCAGTGCATTGTGGAGCAGATTCCGACGAAATAAACGTGTGTCTGCCAAGCTAACGTCGCGCTTGCGTTGTAAGTCCTGGTAAACGCGCTTACCGGACAAATGCCTGAGCGATGTCTGATAGGATTTCTCCATGGTCAAGTTCAGATACGAATGGTTTCTGTTCGACTACAAAAAGGGCTATCCCGATAGGATTTCGAAACCATTCAAAACGAAAACGGCGGCCGAAAAAGCGCGGGGGAAATACCCGCCGAAAGTGCGGGGCGGCATCGGTGTAGGCATCAGCCAGATTCCAATCACGACGGCTAAACGGAAACCAAAGCGTAGGTCCTGATAAAGGCGGTAATCGGAAAAGTGAAGTCCTAGGACTGGACTTGCCGATCAGGCAATTCTCATTGTCCGGTAAGGCGACTAATCGGGAGTTAAAGCCAAATACTCTTAGTCATCGGATGAGCCGCCCGGGTTGGCAGTCTTTCGTCGACTTCGCTCAGTCCTGATTGCCTGACTAAGCTTGCGACGTGCTTCCTGGGGAAATGCATAGCCCCATTGTTTGAAGTAGCGGTCTTCGCCCCATTCATCCAAGAGCTTCTGAAGGGCGCTTTCCACTCTCGTACCAAAATGCAACAGGTCATCGTCCGCAGAAAGAATCGCTTGTTCCTCGTTGTTCCGAAACACTTCCACGACGCAGCGGGCGCCAGCGCGACGGAACTTCCAACAGAATTTGCCTGGCTCTTCTTCCCAGACGCACTCCGCGGCTTCTGCTATGAAAAGGCTTTGAACCGCATCTACGAAATCACGGAGAGCGTCAGTCAAATACGAAGCACGCACGGAGGTTTCGGAGCCCTCGTTAGCAAACACGGCTACAGCCCAACCGTGGCTTCGTAGTTGATAGTCAAATCGAATCATGGAACACGAGGCGAATCAGCGTACCATCATATCGATAGCTCCCAAGTCCCGATTAACGCACTTACCGGAGAAGTGGGTCCCGGTACCGACAGTTTCCGGCCAAGTGATTAGACACGTATCAAAACATCTGTTTTCGGGACAGACTCGGCGGCACCGCTAACTGCCTGTGATTGCAGCATCCCGAGACTAAGAGTCCGACCCAAAATAAAGTCGAAGCATTGGTGAGCATCGTGCTTGCTTCTTGGTGAAATCGTAGGCGAATGTGCAGCACAATTTCAGGCGATCTTCACTGCATTTTCTTTCGACTACGTTGGCAGGCCTATAATCTCTTTGCCGATGTTTGAGGTTCGTACTTGTGCTTCGCAGCGATGCTTAACCATCCCTCAGCTCCGGCAGATTTTTGAAATTCGAGAGTTTCTGGTACAGGATCAAAGAACGCCGTTGTCTACATCCAGGGGAATCGCTGAAACTGGACGCGAGGTAGCGCAGTTCGCTAGGATCTCGATGGAAATGAAGGCAGGCTTCCTGTCGATGTCAGAGGTACTTCCCTATCTTGATCTCTCCGAATATTGGACAGCTGTGGCTCACGAGATCGGCCAGGATTCTCAGCAGTCGCAAGGACCCCACTATCCTTTCATCCATGACGCTTCACAGATTGGAGATTACTGAGGAACCTTGTCCTGCTTTAATTGCAACACCAAACCGATCGAGACCCGATTGTCGACGAAGCTAAAGGCCGGCGGCAGTGAGCCATATTGCTGCTTGATCTCGAATCCAACATAGTCGCTGAGCATAAACTGTAAGTCGTCTTGCAAGTAATTTCTGGTCTTGTTCGTCAGCATTGGCACGGGCTTGGAGGTGTCTCTGGTCTCGAGAAACAATTCATCTGTGGTTGGAATACGCGCGATATATGTGCTCGCAAGTACGATTTTCTTGAAATGCAAAACATGCGGCAAGACAACATAGACCGCCGCTCCCGGCACCCCTCGCGCGAAGCCACCAAGGCCTTTGTTGTTTGTAACCGTAAAATCGTCCCTGAAGTTATCGCCGAATTCCATGCCTAATGTCAGATCGAGCCCCACCAAAACATTGGGTGTTGAGTACGTCTGGCCCGTTTTCTTCGTTTTTTCTGTTCCCTTAAACAAACGCTGGACGTTCCAAACAAATCTCGGCGCTGAATAAAAATTGAGAGCATTTCCTTGTTTGTCCATCTGCATCCCGGCGAAGCTCCATTCGAACATGGACGCCCTGAGTCCAGTGCGCCGATAACCCACGTTCCAACTGAAACTATCCGGGTCGGCGGTAGAGCGATTGTCGGTTTTTACTTGGCCGGCGGCGAACAGAGCGTTCTCGCCCCATTGCCGAAGCTTGTACTTTAGAGTGGAATCGATGTTGTAAGACGGCCCAGCACCGACTGAGGGCGTTACCGTCCCGCTGATGTAAACGTCCGAGTCGTTGCGGGTTTTCGCGGCTTCGACCACCGGAGATTTTGGAGTTACCCCGCGCACCAACGTTCCGTAAGGTATGTTTGCCCCGCCGAAGGTCACATCAACCCTTGAATATTCCGGCAATGGTAGCGCGAGTTCCAACATCACGCTGCCACGGGTCGTGAACGCCTTATCATCGGCACAGGCCTTAACGATCTCGTGATCCAGAGATGTTGGCGCGCCGCTTTTGTCGTAAAGCATGACATGCCAGGGATTTGTCGATTTCGCATCAGAAGCGAAACCGCAGTGGAACCTCATCTCCTCCGCGGCTGTGTCCACCGGTGTTTCAAACACGACGTAGAGCCTGTCGAAGCCGGAAGTAGACTTCGTGGAGGAGACAGGCCAAATACCGTGGATTTTCAAATCGCCCGCCTCTGACAGACTGCTCGTCAGGCAAAGGGAAATGGGAATCAATGCTAGCTTGCCAAAGAAGCGTAGCGTTTCATTTCTACTTGCATGCAATCGCATCGATCACGTCCTGTAACGTTTTTCCTGCACTGCACGGCAGCTTGCTCGCGCTCACCGGCACCCCGTTCGCAACACACTGGCAAAAACTTGCGAGACGCTGGCCGCTGAACAAGTTCCCAAGCGGTGTGCTGCTTGGAACTCCATCTGCCTCCGGAGAGCCACAGTTGTAGACAAGCGCTTCTGCCTCGGGATAAGGCAAACAACCCTTCTCCGCGACTACTTCTGCGACAGCCCTAGTTGTCGCGGCAAATCGGGCACCCGCACCTTTTGGTACGCTCGTCTTGGATACCTTCGTTATGCTTTTCCACTTCTTCCGCGGGCCTTTAGGTTCCGCTCCTTGCCGGGGAACAGCCCGTGCCTGCCTCAACCGAGGCTTCTTAGTTTTCTTTTTTGCCTTTTTCGATTTCTTCGCCATGGGAGTTGTTCGGAGCGCACCGACTACGATTGAGTGAAAAACATACTAACCATACTAAGTCACTGACATCAAAACGCTCAGGTGGCGATTATCTTGCTCCTAAGGCCGCCCTTGAAGCAAAAGATTCGTCATAGAGCTGCGTGCGAACATGCCCTTGCCTTCGGAAAGAGCTCAGCAAAGCGCGCAGAGATGGCGTCCCAAAGTCCGAAAACTCGAAGCCTCCGGACGAGTTCATGCTTATCCAAGTCGCGCACGTGGTATCGTTCTTCGAGGAACGTCGATGCTGGCGTGAAGACGTATTTGTAGTACGAGCGCCGAAACGGATGGTAAGGAGTGCCGTAAGCGTAGTGCCCGACCATCCTGAAATATCCACTCGCGTCGAGCTCAGACCGGATCCGTGAGGCGAGCGAGTTGAAGAGCGCCCTAACCACAATCAGGAAGAGGATGGCGTGAGCGGGAGTGAGGATGATGGGTTCCGTAGCGCTGAGTTCAGGGAGTTCCGGAGCCATTTTGCACACCGCGGGTCCGAGAGACTTGAATGCAGCATCCATCTTCTTCGACTTCGCGAAATCTACTAGGTCACTTCCCGCCGTGCCGTCCTGATGGAGGATTCGGTTGCGGCATCTCCGGAAGAAATCGAAGAGCGGCAGGGCGGCGAGATCTGTTTTCTGCGGCTCGATGCCGAGGAGAGAATAGCAACCGAGCAAAAAGCCGTCGTCGGCTGAATGGGCGCGCAGCGCGTCTGAGACTGTCCCGCTCCAACCGCGTTTCGCCAAAGGACCCGGTGCCGGTCCCGGCGGTTTTGCTTTTCCGAGCACTGGCGTCCAGCGCGATTCCCAGAATTCAAGCGCGTCGCTCAGCAGATCACGCGAAGCCCACTCAAAGTCTGCATGGATCGCTGCAACGGAGAGCGCTACGCCGCGCTGCGCTGTGGTTTCGACCTTCGTTGAAGGAGACGGCACTCGGTGAACTGCCCGCGTTTTGTGCGCCAGGTCCCCGTAGAGCTTTCCGAGGACTCGGTCGCCATGTTCGCCCTCGATTGTCTTTCGGAGCAGCGTGTATGCAACCGAGGCGAGGCGCACCTGAGTGTCAATGACGGCCTGTCTCTCCTTGTACGAGGCCGCGGCCTCCGTGCGCGCGTTGGTTAAGTCCATGTGAAGCCCTTCTATGCGCGGAATTCCAAACTGAGGGTATTACCATATGTCGCGGCTTCTCTACTACCTGAGGAGTAGAATTGGTCACATCGTTCAGGAACTTGGAGACATATCGATCAAGCTAGTTATGGGGAAGCGTTTCCCTTATAGGGGCCGTGACCAGTTTTGGGCCGGAAAAGAAGCAGCAGCTGTGAAGAAAACGATTAAGGAACAGTGCGGGCATGAGATCGAATCGGTTGATGGCTCATTCGACTATTGCCTAACCAAAATAAAAGGCCTTTGACCAGGACCGACCGTGTCGGTTAAGCCTGACCCGACGAAGCCAATGTCGACATGGCGAACCGCTTGGCGAGCTTTGACTCGGGAAGCTGGCCTGCCGGGGCTGCGCTTCCATGACCTGCGCCACCACGCCATCACTGAGCTCGCCGAATCCAGTACGAGCGATCAAACCATAATGGCAATCGCTGGACACGTTTCTCCCAAAATGCTCACCCACTACTCGCATGTTCGGTTGGAGGCAAAACGTCGGGCGCTGAGCGCTTTAACTACAGGGGTGAAAGAAGGAGTTACGACACACGCCACGTCACAAAACCAAGCGCAATCGCCGCAAGTCCTTAGTTTAGTGGTGGACGTGGCCGGGATCGAACCGGCGACCCCCTGCTTGCAAAGCAGGTGCTCTCCCAGCTGAGCTACACGCCCATTTCTGCAACTTATGTAGTCTAAAACAGTTTCGACCGCAGCGCATCTCCGTTCGCTCTGTGCTGTGACTAGAACTGGATTCGAAACCCGTATTTCGTTCATGGCACTCGTGATTTGGCTCCATGTGTGGCCTCACACAAACTCTTATTGCTTAGCGAATGGCAAGCGACTATCCTCAGCCAAGGTATGCACCCCGAATTGTCTGGTCCACACTCCGCAGATCTCTGCTTGCGTCGCAAAGGACGGCAAGTCTTTGCAAGCACGCTAGTTATTCTCCTGGCTGTTTCGAATCCCATCTCTGCATGGCCTCAAAAAAACGCGGAAAAGGGCCTCGAGCCAATCCTTTCCTACATCTCCGCCAGCTGGGACACTCTGTCTCGATCGCTCTCCGATTGTGCGACATTCGGCGATTCGAAACTCACCAGCACTCCGCAGCTGTACCTTCCCGCGAATTTCCCCGTACCCGAGACTGTAAAAGAACTCGAATCCCGCTGCAGCGTCCAGGTAATAAGCTTGCTGCCATCCGCCGGCCAGCTGGGAAAAGCGGGCTCGGAATCGATTGATCCACCGGGCTTACTGTATCTTCAGAACCGCTACGTCGTGCCGGGCGGCAGATTCAACGAAATGTACGGCTGGGATAGCTACTTTATTATTGTGGGGCTGCTTCGCGACGGCAGGCTCGACTTGGCCAAGGGCATGGTGGAGAACTTCTTATTCGAAGTGGAGCATTACGGTGGAGTGTTAAATGCCAACCGCACCTATTACCTCACGCGCTCCCAGCCACCATTCTTGACTTCCATGATTATGGCGATTTACGAAGCAGAGAAAGCCGCCGGTCACGAAGATCCCAGCTGGCTGAGGAATGCGTACAAACTTGCAGTCAAGGAGCATAGTTTGTGGACGACAGCGCCGCACCTCGCCGGCGCGACCGGCCTCTCGCGTTATTTCGATTTTGGAGAGGGGCCCGCTCCCGAAAGTTTGAAAGACGAAACCGGGCACTATCGTGAAGTGGTGGCGTACTTTCTGACCCATCCAGAGCTTGATCACCATGAGCTCGTCCGCAAAGCCGATGGAGCCACGTCTCCCGCGACTTTCGGTTCAACGTACTCCCTGCAGGTATGCGACACGTCCCAAACCAAATCCAAGCCGGACTGCAGCGTGGCCACGAATGTCTCGCTTAGCTCTGACTTTTACAAGGGCGACCGCTCCATGCGCGAGTCGGGGTTCGACATTTCCTTCCGCTTCGGCCCCTACGGCGCGGAAACGCACCACTTTGCGCCCGTGTGCCTCAACAGCCTTTTGTATAAAGCAGAGAAGGACCTGGAACGCATGAGCACGATTCTCGGTTCCAAAGTAGAAGCCGAAGAATGGAAGAAGACCGCGGAAGAGCGAAAGCTGAACATCAACAAATATCTATGGGATGCCCAACACGGAATGTTTTTTGACTATGACTTTCAAAGGCAAGCGCGATCCACCTACGAATACGTGACAACCTTTTACCCGCTCTGGGCGGGGCTCGCCACGCCCGAGCAGGCGCGGGCGCTCGTGCAGCATCTACCGAGATTCGAACAGCCGGGCGGTCTGGCGATGAGCGCCAAGGAAACCGGCGCGCAGTGGGACTTCCCCTACGCCTGGGCGCCTAATCAACTTCTGACGAATGAAGGCCTGAGGCGCTACGGGTTCAACAAAGAGGCCGACCGGATTTCGTACAAGTTCCTCTCGACGGTGGCCGAAAATTTTCGCCGTGATGGAACCATTCGTGAGAAGTACAACGCCGTCACGCGTTCTTCGGAAACTCAGGTGACGGCGGGTTACCATGCGAATGTTGTGGGCTTTGGCTGGACGAACGGCGTGTTCCTGGACCTTCTGCACGATCTTCCCGCGGAGCTGGCACAAAAACTCGCGAGCGAACAAGGAAACGGCGCTGTGCAAGCTCACTAGCGGGTTTCGCATGCCAACCAACGGTCGAAGGTAGTTCTTCAACGAGCGGCGCATTTCGGGGGATCCGCGCTCAAGGATCGCATCAGCGCTTTAGCTTCGGGCAAGTCGGGATTGAACTGTAGAACACGCCGGGTATAAGCGCGCGCTTGGTCGAATTGCGCGCTCGAGCAGTAAACCTGGGCCAGGTTCATTCCGACGACGCTTTTCCCAGGGACTCGCTCAAACGCCTGCTGCCACAGAGCAACAGCGCGCTCTATGTGTCCTTCCTGTGCTTCGATGACGCCAAGATTGCCGGCCGCTTCATTGTCTAAAGGATCGATTTCGAGCGCATGCTCATAGTCTTTTCGCGCTTCCGCTCGCTTTCCGCGCTTCTGTTCGATAAATCCGAGCGCAGTCAACAATGCAGGATCGTCCGGCTTTTCTTTGACGGCTTTGCGGAGCCGCGATTCCGCTTCCGCCGCCGCGGACGCCATCCCGCCTTCCGCAAGGGACGCCCATGCCAGCGCCAGGTCACGCGTATCCTCGGCCCCTGATGCCGCAGGAAAACGAATCAGCCGCGGCGCCGCGGGCGAACCCGGGTTTTGCAGAGGCATCGCCGGCAAGCGCAGGATGCGGTGATCCGTCGCTTGTGTGTGGGCAACATCCTCGCTGGCGACAGCAGGCATGTGGCACTGTCTGCAGTCGGGCTTCTCGGCATGATGCTTTGCGCCAAGCGCGGCACCGTGACAAGCAAGACATTTGTTCCGGTAGTAGGAGACTTTTTCTTCCGCCGCCGGAGTCGCATGCGGATCGTGACAGCTCGTGCAAGACATTGCATCTCCCGACTTACGCTTGCACACGCTCTGCGCAAGTGCCTCGGACTGACTCAGAGCGCGCAAACTTCGGGAGCCGTCATCGGCAAAGACAAAGTAGTGCGTGAAGTCTGAGAGATTGTCGCCCGGCCGAAACTCGTACAGATGTTTGCCGGGCTGCTCGATGGCCACGTTTCCTTCGAGGTGGCACTGCATGCAGACATCATCACGGCGGGCAGGAGCGAGTTTAGAAGAGTTGATGATCGCTCCTTTTGAAGTTGCGTGCGCCGCGCCCGCACCATGGCACCGTTCACAGGTAATTCCCGCGTGCGCGAAAAGAGGAAGCGAATATTTGTTTTCCGTGCCCGGGGCAGGAGCTTTCATATTGCTCGTATGACAGGCGAGGCAAGCGGGCAAAGCAGGAAGAGTCATGGGAATTTCCTGCGCGGATTGGTACGCGGGAGCCATATCCCAAACACGTTTCTGCGCGTACCAATTGATCGGTGATTCGAACGTGAATCCATCCACGGAAAACAAATAGGTTCGCCCGCGGCGGCCGGAACCAATGAAGTACTGCAATTGCCTCTTGCCGTTCACCGCCGGATCACCAGAGCGTTCGAAACTGAGCCAGGCCCCTTCCGCATCGGAGTAAACGCGATAGTGAACTCCGGATGGAGCGTGAGTAAAATCACCCGGTATTAACTCCTGGATTGCCGAACCGCTTGCATGCGCCATCGCTGTTCTCGCATAGCTCTTGTATATCTCAGCGTGGCAGGACGCGCACGGCTCATTCCCGACATAATCTTTGACGCTGGAAGTGTCAGGCGTTTCATGCGTGGTTGAGGATTGTTGTGCGAAAATTGGTAAGTATGCTGCCAAGACAACGAGAAGGAGCATCCGCTGCGCCAGCTTAGACTTTGTTCCCCGATTCTCTCGCATCAGCAACTCAGTCCAATCCATTTTTGCCGATGTGCCGCAGACCGCCTGATTCCTACATATTGCCGGCGGAATCCTGCACCGACACACCCAGTTTGCGCAGCGCTATGCTCGAAAACTGACCTCAAGGTTTCGCGTTCTGGCTCTGTTCCAACTGGCTAGCAATCTTCAGCTCACGCTCCGCGTCTTCGTTCTTGCCTAAATGCCGGTAGGCCTGTCCCAAGAGGTGATGTGGAATGGGGTTGTTTGGGTCCATGGCCAGCGCCCGTTGCAACGCGCGCACGGCAAGCACCGTCTCGCCTTTTTTCTCGAGGATCTTTCCCATCAGGATGAACGGACCAGTCGAAGTGGCATCCAGCCAAATCGACCGCTGCAAGAGCCGCTCCGCCTCTTCGTAGTTCTGCAGACGGGAGTAGGCATCGGCGAGTTTGTAATATACAGCGGCGTCTGCGGGGTTCAACTGCAACTCCTTCTGGAACTGTTCGATGGCTTCGGGGATCCGCGACTTGTAGATATAGAGTTCTCCCAGCAGGGAGTGCGCCAGCGGAAGTTTCGGATCGATCTCTACGGCTTTTAGAGCGTACTCCTCGGCGACCGGCCCGAAGTCCTGCCGCAACAACATCCTCGCCGTAAACAGATAACTCGCCGCTGAATCTGGGGGTACCGCAAACATTCTGGCGAAAGCGTGGCGCGCCGAGGGGTAGTCCTTGGTCTGGATGTAGCAAATACCCAGGATATAAGCGGCATCCACATTTGCGCTGGGATACCATGTCTGAACCTTTTCCAGCGGCGCTATGGCTTCCGCAGGCCGCCCGGCAAGGTAATAAGAGAGCCCCAGCAATTGAATAGCTTCGCTGTCGCCAGGATCTTCCTCAATGGCTTTTTTAAATAGGGCCGCGGCCTTGATGTAATCTGATTTCTTATAATAGACGATTCCTATCTCATGCGAGAGGCCCTTCGCATCCGGCTGCGTGGATGCAAGCGCGTCGAGTTGAGCGAGCGCCTCATCGAACTTTCCCAACTGTGATAGCCGCTGGGCCTCGGCAAAGACGGCAGCCGGGGGATCTGTTTGCTTCGGTTGAGGCGCCTCGGTCGCTTGATTTGCTGCCTCCCCGGTAGGGGATTGTGCGCAGACGAGGCGCGCCGCTATCAGCAAACCCACAACCAAGAATGCAAGAGACCGTTGCGGCTGTTTCATTGCCATGACCCAGCACCATCTTAGCGGAAGCACGAAGCAAAAAAAAACGGGGAGCCCGATGCGGCTCCCCGTTGGGTCGTGAGCTCCCCGGGGTTAGAAGGTGAGCTTCAGACCAAGTTGCACGGCACGCATCTGCGAGCCGTAAGCGATGTTGGTGATGCTGCCGCCGTTGCTGCAATCCACGCAGCCGTTCGGCAGGTCAAGGTTGGCATGGTTGAAAATGTTGAAGAACTGAGCTTGGAACTGAGCTCTGGCCCTCTCCGTGACGTTGAAGTCTTTGAACACCGCTAGATCAGTGTTAAAGAACCTGGGGCCACGGCCGGTGTTGCGCCCAACGTTTCCGAAGGAATCACAACCTGGCTGAACCCACGGACCAGCGGTCAGCGGGGCACCGCCAAAACAAACGGTTCCTGGGGCACCATTTGCGGCCCCTGAGGCGGGTTCCAATGAGACGCCATTCGTGGTGCCGAACCAGTATCCACCACTATTCGGGCTTCCATTGTGAGTCCCAGCCAAAATCGTTCCCGATACGCCGGGCCGGCAAGGTCCATTGTCAATTTCAGGGCTGCAACTGCTCAGGCCATAGTTGAAAGGCAACCCACTCGAGAAGTTAGTGGCGCTATTGAGTGACCAGCCTCCGAAAAAGAAGTTAGCCGCGCGTCCCATGTCGTTTCCCCATTTTTTCCCTTTGCCGAATGGCAATTGATAGACCTCAGTGAAGATGAACACGTTGTTGCGGTAGTCATTACTGGGTCCATAGCCGATTGATTTTTCTATGTTGTAGTACCCGTTGTTGTCGTAATTGTCCGCGTGCTGGAAGGTATAGCTCGCCTGCATCGAGAGGCCGTTCGAGAAGCGCTTCTCCACCGTCGTCTGCAGGGCGTTATATTTGCTGTCCGCATCGTTCCCGGCGTAATTGAGGCCCTGCTCCCAGCCGTACTTCAAGTAGTAGGGTTTGCGGAGATCCTGGGGCAAGCCGCTGGCCCCGCAATTGGCTGGATTTGGTTGGGTAAAAGATGTGGGCAGGAAGTTGCAGCCAGGAATGTATCCGACCACCGTCGGGCTATTGGGATTGTACGCTGGATTGTCACCGATGAACGTGTGCGTTCCCTTGTTTCCGATATAAGCTGCGGTGGCTGTGATCGTTGAGGTGACTTGCCGTTGTATGGTTGCGTTCCACGCATCCACGCTTGGGATGCGGTTATTAAACGGCCGCGCGTTTCCCCCCACGTTGTCCGGCTGGAATGATCGACCATTGGGACCAACGCAAGGATTCATCGTGGGAATAAAGCTCCCATCCGATTGGACCCCTGCCGGATCGGTAATGGGGTTGCAGTTGTTCGCGAGTACCTGCGCGGGTGTGAAACTCGGCGGCCCCGTCGGTAGCGTGAAAGCTATGAATCCGGGGTTATCGCTCAGAGATTGCTGTCCCAACACTGGCAGGTTCTGCGTGATGAAATGTCCGAAGATAGAACCGAATACACCAATGTCGTAACTGCGGCCGTAGCCAAGGCGTATCACAGTCTTCGGCGTGGCTTGATAGGCTATACCGACACGGGGTGCGAAGTGTGTAAAGCTCGTGCTGGTGTTCCCTTTCAGGTTTACACCGTTCTGGCCTGCGATACGTACCTCACCTGTGCCCAAGTCAACCCAGCCACCCAAGCCGTTTCCGGCTGCGGATTCGGGGACGTAAATTTCCCAGCGCAATCCAAGGTTTACAGTGAGCTTGCTGGTCGCGCGCCAGGTATCTTGGCCGTAAAAGAACAGTCGAGGCTGAGTTTCGGTCGCGTTCGTCGAACTGCTGACGTAACGTTGAAAGGCACTAACGTCACCCAGGAGGAATGCCGCCATACCTACACCTCCCACCGCGCCCGGACCCTGAGTCGTGTCGTTGTTGAAATCCAGTTGCCCAGCGCGATGGGCATCACTCGGGATACGCAAGTTGTGGGCATAACGAACGTCCGCCCCGAACTTGATCGTATGGTTGCCGTGGATTTTGGTCCAGTTGTTGACGAACTGGTATTGATGCTCGCTCTCGGTCAACGGGCAGTTGCACTGGATTTCAGAGTTCTGGCCGAGCGCATAACCGAAGGAAAAGAGTTGCGTGCCGGGAGAATTGACGGCGAAATAGGGCATTCCCGATGTATACAATGTACCCATGTTGAGGCCAGGAATCCCCGCGTCCGTTGCCGGTGTCGTCCCTACTCCTCCAGGCGCCGTCTGAACGTGATAACGGAAATACCCGAAGCGAAAGTCCGTCAACAAAGTGGGACTAAGAGTGTAGTCGAAGCCCGTTGCAAGACTCTGGTTTCTCACGTTTGAAGTGCCGGCAAAATTTCCTACCGACGGATCGCTAGGAAGCGCCGGGCCGCCGGCGAGGGTTCCAAATAGTCCAGGTCCAGACCGCGTAAACTGTTGCAGACTGTATCGGCCGAAAAACTGTAGCTTGGCGGTGGCTGCGAAGTCCCCCCGAACGTCAAAACCGTCCGAGTCCAGGACGTTATTGCCGGATCCGAAGAAGTTCGGATTCAGGCCCGTTCCATCCCTACCGACGGGAATGAGTGCTAGGAGCGCCTGGGATTGGGTAGAGAGCCGCGAGGTAGGAATGACGTTGCCAGGGAAAGCTCCACAGAAATCTGCCGGATTCGGGCACTTTGCCTGAGTACGTTGCGAAGGGGTCAGAAAAACGGGAACTCCACCTACGGTGGCGACTGTTGTATGTGCAGCATCGGTGGTCATATATGGGTCGAAAATCGTAGTCCCAAGGTCGCTAAGGTTGCCGCCCCGTTCCGCTGCAGTCGGGATCCTGTCCCCCCCCGACCCCCCGATGTGGCTGCGCGTGCCCTGATAGTCCATAAAAACAAAGAGTTTGTCCTTCTTGATAGGCCCGCCAAGGAGCCCGCCGAATTGGTTCCAATTGCCGCTGGGTACTCCCACTGATGTGCCCGGTGATTGCGTGAAGGGGTTGCGGGCAAAGTTCGAGTTCGAGCGCTGAAAGTCAAACGCTCCGCCGTGCCACTGATTCGTTCCGGACTTGGTTTGCGTCGTCATGATCACGCCGATCGCTTTGCCGAACTCGGCGTCGTAGTCTTGAGAAGTAATTTTGACTTCATTAACCGACTCGAGATTCGGGTTAATGACGATAATCCCGAGGATCGCATCCTGGTTGTCCGTGCCGTCCAATTCGAACGCCGTGCCGGCAAAATGTTGCCCTTGGGTCATGATCTGACCTGAGCCTTGCGGATTTTCGCTGGCCGCATGGTTCCACCCATTCATGCGCTGGTTCCCGGGCGATAAGAGCTGCAAGCTCGTGAAATTCCGGTTGTAAATGGGAAGACTTTCGACCGTGCGAGAGGTAAACGTCGTATTGACATCAGACTTCTCGGTCTGCAGTTGCGGAACTTCGCCGCTCACTTCGATGGACTGGGTAACGGCCCCAACTTCCAATTGCGCGTCCAAGCGGGCGGACGCGTCGGCGCTGACAGTAAGGCTTGGCACATCGTAGGCCTTGAAGCCTTGAGCTTCGACTCGAACTTTATATTCATCGGGGATAAGGTGGCTGACGGTATAGTTGCCGCTCTCGTTTGTCGTCGCTTCCTGCACCGTTCCCTTTGCCAGGTTTGTGATTGTCACCTTCGCCCCGGGGACGACGGTTCCCTGCGGATCTGTGACTGTGCCGACGATACTCCCGTACACAGCTTGCCCTCGAGCCCCAGGCACATTTAAGATGAACGCACCGAGTAGCGCTGCGAAACCAACCAACATAAATCGCCTTAGCATCCCAAGCCTCCTCGCGGACCCTTTTTCGTTTGAACCCTGCTTCAAGTGAAAAACCACAGGCCAGAATCAGCCGGGCGCCGATATCAGCAACCGCAAGTTCGTTCCGGCCATAACACGTGATAAAAATTGCTTGGAAAATCGGAAAAGTTGTGCTCTAGGGTCGTATAGCTAGACCCCGGCTCTACCAGTAAAATCCCCCAAACTGCACCCGGCGCGCTCGGCTCGCGTCGCAAACCCAGACTTATAGTCCGTACAGGCCTTCAGCCTGCGTACCAACCGACACCGCTGCATCCTTCAAGGCAGAAGTGTAGGTCAATAAACGGTTCTGTTGATGCGCACTATTCGATTTTTCGGTTTGACTTAGAAGTCACAATGCGTCTGATACCGTTACATCGCATAACTTGCCGCCTTGTAGTAAGATACGCGGCTTGTTACACTCCCGTTAAACAACTGTATCAAGGAACCCTGTGTCCGAACACGAGCTATTTCTCGGGCAAGTTGACCGCTTGGTCGCCAGCCACGCCCTGCATGGCTCGGAGTCCCTATGCAAGTTGCTTCGATACCTAGCCAGACATGCAATCGATCACCCGGGAGTTCCTATCAAGGAATTTCAGATCGCCACCGAGGTCTTTGGACGCTCAGCGGACTTTGATCCACAGTTGGATTCCATGGTTCGGGTACAAGCCGGCCGCCTGAGGACCAAACTCGCTGAATACTACAACTCGGATGGTAGTGATGATCCCATCGTTGTGGAATTGCCCAAGGGGACTTACGTCCTCTCCTTCCATCATCACAACTCCGCTTCGGGCCGGACCTTGGCGGCAAGTCTAAATGGAGTTGACCGGGAAGTGGCCTTGGAGAGAAGGAGTGAGAGAAGGTGGGGCACTGAGGTTATTTCCCTCTCGATTTTCCTGGCGGCGGCCATTGCTGTGATTGTCTGGCTTGTGGCCACCCGGAACACCCCTCCCGTAAGTCTCGCGAGCGTGAGCGAGCCTGCGGCTCCTGCTCTTCGCATCTTCTGGAATGGGTTTGCCGCTGAACCGGCGGAGCCCTGGGTCGTATTCAGCAACGCCGCTTTTGTGGGGCGTCCTGAGACTGGCATGCGCTATCGCGATGCAAAGCGCGACGCGGACGCTCCCATCCTGGACCATTACACCGGCGTGGGAGAGGTTCTGGCGGTCCATGAGCTTGACCGCGTTTTTGACCAGCTCCATCAACGCATCCGAGTAAAACGCGGAAGCCTCTTCTCTCTTGATGATGCCAAGAACAATAATCTGATTTTCATCGGTTCGCCTTCAGAGAACCTCAGCCTCCTGGAGATTCCGGGAACGCAAGAGTTTGTATTTAGACGGCTCGACACTGGGCCGCGCAAAGGCGATCAAGCTATCGTCAACGTCCACCCGCAGCCCGGCGAGGAAAAGGAATTTTTCGCCACGGCTTCCGGCTTGCCGCTTACTGAGGACTATGCCGTGCTCGGCCTGGTGAGAGGCATGAATGCCGGGCAATACATCCTCATCCTCGCCGGAACTACCACTATCGGCACACAAGCAGCCGTTGAATATGTTTGCCGGCCTGGTTCCGTGGAAGGATTGCTCTTGCGTTTGTCCGTTTCACAATCCGGCGAGCTCAAGCCGTTCGAAGCCGTGATTCGAGTAAAAGTGGCGCGCGGCGTGCCGGTGGCCACGGAATTGGTAGCCTTGCGAAAAACCTCACCTTAGTTTTAGGCGTCGGCCGCCCCTCAGAGAGAGGGTGGTTTCAATTGTGGATCGAGTTCCGACGCTTTCTGAAATTCCCCGGCTGCTTCCTGCTTCTTGCCTTTTCTCTGGAGCGCCAGACCAAGCTGGTAATGCGCGGGAGCGTAGCCTGGCATGGCTGTGATCGCGGAATGAAATTGCGAAATAGCTCCCTCGAGGTCGCCTGCATTCATCAGATGGCGTCCGGAGTTCGTGGCGAACAGCGCTGTCTGCTCGCTCGACTTTTGTTTCAGCAGTTCGAGGCCGATGCGGCTCTCGACCCCCGCTCCGTCGGCGTCCCCAAGTTGCCGCAGGACCGCTCCAAGATTGGTGTGCGCCCCCGCAAAATCCGGTTGCAACCGTATTGCTTCCCGCAGCGCCTCCGCGGCCTCCGGCAGTTTTCCCTGCTGCTTCAGCACGCTTCCCAGCGTGTAATACGCTTCGGCGTAGTCCGGCTTGGTGTGGATTGCGGCGCGCAATTCATCATCCGCCTCCGGAAAATCACCGTGTTGCCACAACGTGACTCCCAGCGTGTAGTGAATGTCGGGCTGGCTCGGATCCAGCTCCGCAGCCTTCCGAAACTCGGCCATGGCCTCGGGTAACTGGTCCTTGAGTTTGAGCGCCAGCCCAAGGTTGTAATGAAGCGTGGCGTCTTCCGGAGCGGTCTTGATGGCGGCCTGAAATTGCGCGACTGCGGAGTCAAAGTCCGCCCGCTGCAAGTAGGCAATCCCGAGGTTTTCCGTGTATCCGCCGTCGCCCGGACGCAAACGCAGCGCCACCTGGAACTCGGCGATCGAACCCAGCGCATCTCCCACTTGGATTAACGCAAGGCCCAGATTGTTGTGCGCATCGGGGTCGTCCGGATGACTCTTGAGCAGTTGGCGAAAAACCTCCGCAGCCTCGACCACTTTTCCAGAACGCTGCAGCGAGAGCCCCAGCTGAGTCTGAGCCTCCACGAATTCCGGCTGAATTTTCACCGCCGTTTGCAACTCGTGAGTGGCGCCTTCGAGATCACCTTTATCTCGCAGCGTCAGCCCCAGGTGGTAATGCGCTTGCGCGCTACCAGGATCGAGCTCAATCGCGATGCGCAACTCGGCGATAGCCTCATCCCATGATTTTTCCTGATAGCGCACCACCCCCAGGTGGAAGTGCGCCGACGCAAGATCCGGCTGCAGTTTCAAAGCTTGCAGGAATTCGACAGCTGCTTCATCCGGGCGCGACTGCTGCATGAACAGCGAGCCAAGTTCATCATGAAGCTCGGCGCGCCCCGGCTCCAATTGAATAGCGCGGCTCAATTCCTGCGACGCACCGCCGAGGTCACCGGAAAAAGAAAGAGCGTGGCCAAGAGTACGGTGCGCCTCGGAATCGGTAGGCGCCAGCCTGACCGCTTCCCGAGCCTCCCTGACCGCGCTCTGAGCATCTCCCTTTTGTACCAGCGCGGTAGCAAGATTCATGTGCGCTTGCTCAAAATTCGGCTTCAGGCGCAGCGCCGCATTGAACTGCGCAATGGCCGGCTGCGTCTTTCGCTGCGCAAGGTACACCCAGCCTAGCGAATTGTGTGCTTCCGGACTCAGCGGCGCCAAACGGATTGCTTTTTCAAACCCTGCTTGCGCAGCAGCCAGGTCCCCTTGCTGGAGAGCTTGAATCCCTTGCGCGTATGTTGCAGCTGCGGCGGGTGACACCGCACTTTTTCCACCCGCCTCGCTTTGCGCCCGGATAACAGATGGAAACAGAAAAATACAGAAAAGGAGTGCGCCAGTAATTGGGTGCATGGATTTTCCGCGTTGGAAGTTCAATGGATGCACTTGACGATTCGTCGTCGGCTGACCAGCAGAAATGGTAGCACCGTTTATCGCCGCCTTTCCCGCACTTCAGAGATGCACATCTACTGACCTTGACCGCAGGTTGCCTGCATCTTAGTATCCCAAGAGTTCATGGTTTCCCATTCCATTTATCATCGGCAGATCCTTTCGAAGGGCATTTTGATTTGTATCGCACTCGTATTGGCGTTCTTGTCTGCCACAAACGCAAATCAATCGCCGCCCGAAAACTCCAAGCCCATCGCTCACTTTACCGACATTGCCGCGAAGGCCGGCCTCTCGGATACCGTGATTTTCGGCGGCGAAACCAAAAAGAAATACATCATCGAAACCACCGGCACGGGCGTCGCCATTTTCGATTACGACAATGACGGCTGGCCCGATATTTTTGTCGTGAACGGAACTACCCTCGAGGCCCTGCCGACGGGCAAAGCTCCAACCAGCCATCTTTATCACAACAATCATGATGGCACCTTCACCGACGTCACCGAAAAAGCCGGCCTGACCCACACCGGCTGGGGCCAGGGTGTGTGCGTCGGCGATTACGACAACGACGGCTACGAAGATCTCTACGTCACTTACTACGGCAAGAACGTTCTCTACCACAACAACGGCAATGGCACTTTCACAGACGTTAGTGCAAAAACCAAGGTCGCAGGGAACGGCAAGACCTGGGGTACGGGCTGCGCTTTTGTCGATTACGATCGTGACGGCAGGCTTGACTTAGTCGTCGCCAACTACGTGGACTTCGACTTGTCCACTGCGCCCGCGCCCGGCGAAATGCCCTCCTGTATCTGGAAAGGCGTTCCGGTGATGTGCGGTCCGCGCGGATTGCCCTGGGCGAAAAACATTCTCTATCACAATCTCGGTAACGGCGCTTTCGAAGACGTCACCACAAAAGCGCACATTGACGAGACTAACGGTCATTATGGTTTCAGCGTTTCCACCTTGGATTATGACGATGACGGCTGGCCGGACATCTATGTGGCATGCGACAGCACCGCGAGCATTCTCTACCACAACAATCATGATGGAACGTTCACCGACGTCGCCGTCACGGCCGGGGCGGCCTTTAACGACGACGGCCGCGAACAGGCGGGCATGGGCTCGACCGTTGCCGACTATGACGGCGATGGCAGGCTCGACATTTTCAAAACCAATTTCTCCGACGACACTTCGACGCTCTACCACAACAATGGTGATGGCACCTTCGACGACAAGACTTTTCCCGCCGGATTTGGGCTGAACACGCAATACCTGGGCTGGGGCGTCATGTTCGTGGACGTGGATAACGACGGATGGCCCGATCTCCTCCTGGTCAACGGCCACGTGTACCCCGAAGTGGACAGCCACCACCTCGGCAGCAACTTCAAAGAGCCAAAGATTCTCTATCACAACAACGGCAACGGGAAATTTACAGACATTTCGGCCAGCGCCGGCCCAGGAATCACCACCGTAAGCTCTTCGCGCGGTTTGGCGGTCGGTGATTTGTGGAATGATGGCCGCATGAGCGCGGTCGTGAGCAACATGAACGCCCCGCCGGCTCTTCTGGTAAACGACGTGCGCAACGGCAATCATTGGATCGCGTTTCGGGCAGTCGGCACGAAATCCAACCGCAGCGGAATCGGCGCACGTATTACGGTGAAAGCCGGCGCTCGCATTTTTGTCGATGAAGTGCGCAGCGGATCAAGTTTCATCTCCAATAGCGACATGCGCGTCCATTTCGGACTCGGCTCAACAACGAAGATCGACAGCATACAAATCCGTTGGCCCAGCGGACTCGTTGAACGCTTTGAAAACCTGCCCGTCGATTCGATCCACACGCTGAAGGAAGGTGCTGGGACAGAGTTAAAGCCTGCCCCAAAGCAACCGTAGCGCAGTGCTTGTTCGTTGACGGGTGTATGCTGTCGCGGCGATGGCACGGGACTGAGATTCAAATCTTTCTCAAACCTGCTTGGAAGTCATGCGATTCTTTCATAGACGATCGGAGGCGCTCCAAATGTCGAGGAAATTTTTCGCGATTGCTGTTCTGGCCTTCTGTTTCTTCCTCGCTGCTCCCCCTTCTTACCCGCAGCAGAAACCCGTCGACGCGGAAGGTCATCAGTGGTGGCAGCACGCCGTCTTTTACGAAATCTATCCTCGCAGCTTTGCCGACAGCAACAACGACGGCATCGGCGACCTCAACGGCATCACCTCCAAGCTCGACTATGTAAAGGATCTCGGCGTCGACGCCATCTGGATTACGCCCTGCTTTCCTTCGCCGCAGGTGGATTTCGGTTACGACGTTTCTGACTACGAAAATATCGATCCGATGTACGGCACGCTGAAAGACTTCGACCATCTGTCCACTGAAGCGAAGAAACGCAACATCCGCGTCATCCTCGACCTGGTTGTAAATCACACTTCCGACCAGCACAAATGGTTTCTGGATTCAAAATCTTCCCGCGCCTCCGCGCATCGCGACTGGTACATCTGGCGCGACGGCAAGGGGCCAGGTCAGCCGCCCAACAACTGGCTTTCCACTTTTGGACTCTCCGGCTGGAAGTTCGATCCGAAGACCAATCAGTATTACTACCACTACTTTTATCCCGAGCAGCCAGACCTGAACTGGCGCAATCCCGCCGTGGAAAACGCCATGCTGGACGTCACGCGCTTCTGGTACAAGCGCGGCGTTTCCGGATTTCGCCTGGATGCCGTTGATACTCTGTTCGAAGATCCCAACCTCACGGACAACCCCGTGCTCCCCGGTACGGACAAATATGGCCGCCCCAACATGCAGGAGAAATACAACAAAAAGTTGCCCCAAGTTCACGACGCCATGCGAAAACTTCGCAGTGTCGCCGATCAATATAATGCCGTCTTGATCGGCGAAACTTGGACGACCAACGTCATCGAGCTCAAGGACTACTACGGCGCGAACAACGACGAACTACAGCTGCCCATGGACCTGATGATGACGGAGTTCAAGGGGCTAAACGTCGATCAGTATCGCAAACACATTGCCGCGGTGAATGCCTCCGGCCACTGGCCCGTCTACGTCATCACCAATCACGACATCGTTCGTTCCTACACGCGCTATGCCGACGGCGCACACAACGACGACATCGCAAAAATGATGGCGGGGTTATATCTGACGCTGCGCGGCACTGTCGTCATGTACTACGGCGAAGAGATTGGCATGGAAAACAACGACCCGAAAAACAAAGCTGACGTGCAGGACCCCATTGGCAAGCTCGGCTGGCCGCTGGAAAAGGGCCGCGATGGCGAACGCACACCAATGCAGTGGAACGATACCGCCAGCGCCGGTTTCAGCAAGGCGAAACCGTGGCTGCCCGTTCCACCGAGCTACAAGACTCACAATGTCGCGTCCGAACAAAAAGACAGTGATTCGATTTTGAGTTTTTACCGCCAACTGCTCTCGCTGCGGCACACAGAGCCCGCCCTGCTCGATGGGAACTACATTCCTTTGAATGAAAGTGATCCTAACGTTCTTGCCTACGTCCGCCAGTACAAAGACCAGGCCATTCTCGTCGTGCTAAATATGTCCGCGGTGGGGCAAAAAGTAAGGTTCGACCTGTCGCCGCTCGGTTTCAGTTCGCCTAAATTGACTGTATTACTGACGGACTTTCACAAACCGCTGACGGGTATGACGGACGAATTGCCGATGGAACCTTATTCCGTCTTTATCGCCAAGATTTCTCAGTAATCATGGCGCGAGTGGGCTCGACGCGTCCCCGGATTCAGCAATCGTTCGAATTCTGCTAATGAGCAGCGTCGGTTCCGTGACTCTTCGCCGGAGCTTGCGCGACTCCCACGTATTTGTCCGCCGCCCCGTAGTAAAAGAAAAAGCGGCCCTGCCTCTGAATCATTCCTTCGACGAAAACTACGTTGGGAACCTGGCCTGCCTTCTCCCACTCCGTTTCCGGGGCGAAGATCGGCGCCTCGGACCGTGAGAGCAATTTGCGCGGATCGCTTCGGTCGAAGACGGCGATTCCAGTGCGATAGACAAGATGGTCGTCGGCGCCGTTATAAATCAGCACAATGCTGCCTGAAGTGAGTATCGGTGGCGGGCCAGGCTCGACAACGCGTGAGTCAAACTTCCCCGGGCGTCGAGGTAGGACCGGAGTTTCCGTTGCTTCGGTCCAGTGAATCAGATCGTTCGAATACGAGAGTCCCATCTGGTCGGTCCTGTCTGCGCCAGTCCCCAGCCAGTACATCCAATACTTTCCGTCAATTTTGTCGGGCACGATCGCGCCGGATTTGGTCCAACCTTTGTTCCAGTTTCCCCTGTAGGCGGGAAGAATCACGCCTCTGCGCTCCCAATGAATGAGATCTCGTGAAGTGGCAAGGCAAAGCTGCGCGTCTTTCTTGTTATAGCCGGTGTAGGTGAGGTAGTAGGTCTCCCCGAATTTCTGCAAGCGCGGATCCTCGACGCCCCCGTCTTTTTCGTAATTCATTTCCGGCGAAAGCACCGGCTCAGTTCGGCGCGTGAAGTGGATGCCGTCGGTACTCTCCGCGTAGCCCAGGCGAGAGGTGCCCTTGGAGTCCTGTGCCCGGTACAGCATGACGATCTTGCCTTCGTGTATCACTGTCGCGGGATTAAACGTACCGGCCGCTTCCCACATCGTGCCCTGGGGAGAAAGAATCGGGTCGTTCGATGCCCGCACCCACGGACCAAACGTCACCTCAAGCGTCGGCGTAGCGACCCCGAGTGAAGCGAGCACAAATAACAGCGGCAGGATTGCTCTTGATTTCTTGAGATGCATCACAGTTCAACCCATTCAACTGACGCTGCCGGGCAATATCCATTCTGTTCGCTAGGGATTTTTGGGCCGTTCGAATTGCTTGGAGCGGATAATGCCCTCGCCTTCTTTCACAACGATTAACTGGTTCGGCTTGATATTTTTGAGTGTCTCCACAAGTCCGCTGGGCCAGCGGATTTCGAGCAGGTCCACTTTTTCCGCTTTGCCGATCCCGAAATGCACGCGCAAGTCGTTTTGTGAAAAATAGCCTCCGCCGCTGTGCACTTCGTCGATCTGCGAATGCGGATTTCTTTCTTCCGGAATATGTGTGACGCACCTCAAGCGCGCGCCGATTCCGCTGCGATTTGATTTTGTCCCGATGGTTTTGATCTTGATCCAATGATTGCCAGTCCGCGAATCGCATCGCAGCAGCTGCGGGAAATCGTTTACGGTGTTGACGGCCACATCGAGATCGCCATCGTTGTCGAAATCTCCGAACGCACAGCCGCGCGCGGCAACGGGCGTCGAAATCCCCGGCCCGCCTTTGTAGGAAACGTCCTCGAATCGGCCGTTCCGAAGATTCTTATAGAGAAGCTTTCGCTGCGGGTAGCCCGCTTCCGTTTTGAGTTGCTCGACTTCGGGATAGACATGGCCATTGCAGATCAGAATGTCGGCCCATCCGTCGTTGTCCATGTCGAAGAAGCCGCACCCCCAGCCCAGATATTGCGTGTACTTGCCGAGGCCCGCCTGGTAAGTGGTGTCCTCAAAAGCTGCGCCGCCGAGACCGTGGTAGAGCGACGGCGTGTCGCCGGCAAAATTTGTTTTGACCAGGTCGAGATTGCCGTCGAGATCGTAATCGGAGGCGGAAATACCCATTCCCGCTTGCGGCTTGCCGTCCGCGCTCAGCGCGCAGCCCGCTTCCAGCGCGATGTCCACGAACGTTCCGTTTTTCTTGTTCTGATAAAGCGCGCTGGCGGTGGAATCGTTTGCAACGTAGATGTCTGGCCAGCCATCGTTGTCGAGATCGGCGGTGAGCACGCCGAGGCCGTAGGTGCCATTGGCCTTCAAAATACCTGATTTTTCGGAGACGTCGGTGAACGTTCCGTCGCCATTGTTGTGGTACAGAATGTTTTTGCCGCCGGCCAAACCGGGTGGCCCGCACGCGACCATGACACCTTTATAAAGACACGGCCCGGACTCGGGGACGGGTGCCGTTTTCAGATCGAGGTCGATGTAATTCGCGACAAACAGATCGAGGTGCCCGTCGCGATCGTAATCCACAAAAGCGCAGCCAGTATTCCAGCGCTTGCCGTTCCCGGCCACGCCGGCCTTTTCACTCACGTCCGTGAACGTCCCGTTTCCATTGTTGCGGTAAAGCACATTTTTTCCGAAGTAGGTGACGAAGAGATCGTCGAAACCATCGTTGTCATAATCGCCGACGCACACGCCTTGTCCCCATCCCGAATGCAGTAATCCGGCTTTTGCGGTGACGTCGGTAAATGTGCCGTCGCGATTATTCTTGAAGAGATGACTGGCGGGTTCCTGTCCTGCCGGAAAACCTTCGAGGCGCCAGCCGTTCACAAGAAAAATGTCCAGCCAGTCGTCGTTGTCATAGTCGTAGAAGGCGACGCCGCAACCTGTGGTTTCCAAAAGATATTTGTTTTTGTGTTCACCGCCATAAATGGTCTTCGCATTCAGCCCGGATTCGCGAGCAATATTGACGAAACTGACGCCGAGATCGATTGCCGGAGCCGCGGAAGGAGATTGTTGAAGTTCCACCGCGCCGAGCCCCGCGGCAATCCGCCATTTTCGAGGCATCACCAGCCCCAGCAATTTTTCCAGCGGAAGCACGAAAGCGGAACGGCTGAGCGATTCGAGAAACGCGCGGCGTGTAAAGGACAAAAGAAGCGGTACCTTTCCTTGCGAAGCTCGTGCTAGAATCCGTCGCCTTTCTTTATAGTAAGGCCAATCCGGCATTGCAAGTAATCGGCGCAGTGGTGGCCATCAGCATGCGCACCTGGCGAGAAATTCCTGTTCCTTCCCTAAACCAATCTCGAAGGCCATGTCTGACGCTTTTCCGCGCGTGCGTTGTAGCTGCACTGCTCTTTATGTCTTGGATTCCCTCCGCTCGGAGCCAGGCAATGCAAGCGACACCTCCTCAATTGCAGCTTTCGCGCGCTGTGCGCCCCTGGGAATTTCTTCCCATTACCGGAACTCGTGCCGGACTTCTCGGGGACGAATCTGGACGAATGGAAGCGTGGGTCTATCCGCTCAAGATTTTTCGCGAATTTCACTTGAAATTTCACACCGAAGGACGCGTTCTTCCAGCAGAAGCGCTGGCGCGGACCATCACTGTTAGGCCGGAGTCGGCCACAATTCTTTACGCGGATGACACTTTCACCGTGCGCGAGACATTTTTTGTTCCGGTAAACGAGCAGGGCGCCGTCATTTTTTTCGATATTGAAACCGAAAAACCATTGGAGATCGAAGCCGGTTTTCATCGCGATTTTCAGTTGGAATGGCCCGCGGCACTCGGGGCGACTTACATCGAATGGGCTGCGGATCAACACGCCTTTTACTTCGGGGAAGAACAAAAGAAATTCTCGGCGTTCGTCGGTTCACCGACGGCCGCGGAACCTCGCCTGGAATTCCAGACCAACTATTCCGAATCCCGCGAGAATTCATTCCTGTTGGGGCCGACCGCAAGCGGCAAACAGAGAAAGTTGCTTGTCATTGCGGGCTCGATGGACGGGCGTGCCGTTGCCGAAAAAACCTACCAGCATTTGACTTCTGCATACTCAGAATTGTTGCAGGAATCCGCAAAATACTACCGCGACTATCTTCAGCGCACCGTCAGCGTGGCCATTCCTGACCCTCAACTCCAGCAAGCCTACGACTGGTCGCGCGTTAGCGTCGTTCAGGGGATGGTCACCAATCCCTTTCTGGGGACGGGCCTGGTCGCCGGATATCGAACGTCTGGCGAGTCTCAGCGGCCGGGGTTTGCGTGGTTTTTCGGGCGCGATTCGTTTTGGACTTCTCTTGCGCTAAATGCCGAAGGCGACGATTCGAACGCGCGCACCGCGCTCGACTTCATCAGTAAATTTCAGCGCGACGACGGCAAAATCCCCCACGAAATTTCGCAAGGCGCAAGTTTTGTGAATTGGTTCAAGGACTATCCCTACCCCTACGCTTCCGCGGACGCTACTCCCCTCTACATCATCGCCATGAATGATTACGTCGTGACCAGCGGCGACGCGCCATTTGCCAGGGAAAAGTGGACTAGTCTTTCGAAAGCTTACGAATTCCTGAAATCAACTTACGACGAAAGGGGATTCGCGAAGAATTCTGGGATCGGACATGGCTGGGTCGAAGGTGGTCCGCTTCTTCCCGTCAAGACAGAGTTTTATCAAACCGGCGTGGGAATCGAAGCATTACGCGCGCTCTCCAGCTTGGCGCACCTGGCTGGCAAGGAAGATCTGAGTAAGGAGCTTTCCGCCACTTTTGACCGCCAGAAAAAGTTGATGAACGAAGCGTTCTGGATCGCCGGAAAAAAGAGATTCGCGTTCGCGCTGGACAAGGACAACCAGGCAATGGATGAGCCCAGCGTGCTGGCTTCTGTACCCATGTGGTTTGGATTGCTCGACGAAAACAAAGCGGATGACATGATTGCGCAACTCGCCGAGGAAGGCCATCAGACCGATTGGGGGATGCGCATCATTTCGAATCGTTCCGCCAAATTCAGCGGCGGCGGCTATCATTTCGGATCGGTGTGGCCGCTGTTCACGGGCTGGGCGTCTGTCGGTGAATATCGCTACCACCAGACATTTCCGGCATACACAAATTTGCGTGCCAATGCGCTGCTCGCTTTGGATGGTTCTCTGGGGCATGTGACGGAAGTTCTTTCCGGCGACTACTACCAGCCGCTCTCGACGAGCTCGCCCCACCAAATCTGGTCGGCGGCAATGGTGGTGAGCCCGCTCTTGCGCGGAATGTTTGGGCTGGAAGCGAATGCGTTGGAAAAGAAACTGGTATTTGCGCCGCACGTGCCTGCGGATTGGACACAATTTGGCGTCGAGAATGTCCGAGTCGGGCAAACTGTTTTGGGGCTGAACTACACCAAGTCCGAGGAAGGTATTCAGTTGGAAACTGGCGTATCCAAGCCAGGCCAAGAATGTACACTCGAATTTCGACCGGCGATCAGCTTGCGCGCCAAAGTGCAAAAAGTCGAACTGAATGGCAAGCCCCTCGTTTTTCGCGTTGAGACCAATGAAACGGATCAGCACGTCGTTGTGCGGTTTCCCGTCAAAGAAGGCAAATATATTGTGCGAATTCGGGTCTTGCGTGATTTTGGCATCAGCCTACGTTCGAGCTTGCCGGAACTCGGATCCGCTAGCCGCGGACTGCGGTTTCTTTCCGAAACGTGGTCGGCGAACAGGGATCAGTTAACGCTGGGGCTTTCCGGAGCGGTTGGCCAGATCTACGGGCTGCGCGTTTGGAATATCGGGGAGATCCAGAGCGTGGACGGCGCGGAACTCAACCCCAAGTCGGAAGACTCGGCAATCAGAATCCTTTTTCCTTCAACTGGTTCGGATCCCTACCCGCGCCAGAAAGTTGTGATTCATTTCAAGAGTGCTCCGGACACGCGATAAGATTTTTTCTCTGCTTTGGCTGGCTGCCTTCCATCAATCAAATCAGCGCTAAAGTAAATGAATCTTCGTCACCTTGCCGTTTCGTAAAAGATTCGGCAGCAGCGGGAGCTCGGAACGCAGAGCAGCGCGGAAACGAGACGCCACGCATCGCGCGGAGATATGATGGGGGTTGTACGCCGTGGATCGGCAAAGAAACGCGAGGCGGAGTGGAACCATGCGGAAAACGAAACTCTTGTATGTGAGTCTGCTGGCAGCAAGCGCAATGTGCGCTCCCGTTGCGATTCTGGGCCAGCAGGAAAAACCTACGACGCCACCTCCTGACATGGAACACGAGCACCATGGCGGCTTCATGCAGGGAGGCATGCACCATGCGGTGGCTAAGGGCGTGACGCTGGATGCCAAGGTGGATGAGACGGCACATACCATTACCCTCCGCGTCGGCCCTATGACTCTGCCCGCCAACACCGGGCATATGAAAATGCCGCAGCCGCCGGATCTGGTGTGGGACGTACCGATGGACGGCTGGCTGCTCGCGTATCATCCCAGGCTCGTGGACGCAGGCGGCAACGCTGTGCCGGGAACCCCGCTACATCACACGGCGTTCTGGAACGAAAACCGCGCGGATTTTCTCTGCCCGAACAAGGAAGAGCACATTTTTGGCGCCGGAAGTGAGATGACCGACTGGGCGGAAGTGCCGGGCTACGGTTATCACGTGCAGAAAGACGACAGGATCCGCATCGAGACGATGATGTATAACCCCACGGCCATGCCATACGACAAGGTCTATCTCGAAGTAGTGATTCCTTTCCAGCGGTTGAGTGATTCCGTATCCCAGCCCAGAAAGAATGTATATCCGGCATGGATGGACGTGTCGTCCTGTGGGAATTCGGGTTATGACTTGCCTGCCGGGAAAAGCGAAAAATCGGGGATGGTAACAGTGAAATACAACGGTGTGTTGCTCGGCGTTGGCGGTCACCTGCACGATTATGGGAGGCAGGTCGTGCTACAGGATGTTTCACGCAAAGAAACGGTGGCCACACTGGATGCAAAAGTGGACGGCCAGGGGCAGCTCCTGTCCATGCCAACGAAATTGTTCTTTGCCGAAGGTGGGTACAAATTCGGCGCGGGAGACGTGCTGAAGATTTCCGCGACGTACGAAAACCCGACGGGAAAGCTCCTGCATGATGGCGCAATGGGGATTGCCGTCGGTTACTTTGTCCCCGTCGACGACAAAGTCATGGCCGCGCTACGTCGCAAAACTAAACCAAGCCACGATATGGCCACCATGTCCCACGATCACTGAGAGGCATGAAACAACGGACCAAGCATTCCACTTTCACTGACCGCCAGCCGGGCGGCCGATGCCGGGCATGTTGCTGCCCCGGCCGGGTTTGAGTTCGGCGCAAACTTGATCGAATTGGGAGGAATTCGCGGCCAGATAGTTCTTGGCAAGGGTCCGGAGCGTGACGAGATTACCGGGCGAAACGTTGTCCATTTGTCCGGCGGCGAGGGGCAAGCCGGAAACCTGCAGGCGATAGTAGGTACATTCGGGTAAGGTGGTCAGTTCAAAGTCCACGGCTTCGGAAACGCTGTCCATCAGAACGGGAACGATCTGCTTGGCCCACCCGATCAATCCCCACTTATTCGCTTGAGCAAAGGTTATTCCGTCCTGGCGGTCGCCGGTGCCAACGGAAACAACTACGACGCGGGCAGCATCCGGGTAGAGCAAGCGCGCTTCCACGAACGCGGCCATGGACGGGTTATTGACGAAGACCCCGCCATCGACGAGGGCGTAGTCGTCTGCGCCGCGTACGAGATGAAAGGGCGGGAAAAAGGTCGGCGCAGCAGAAGTGGCCCGGGCGATGTCGACGACTTTCCAGTTGTAGTCCGGACGAGCAGCGATCAGGTGACTCTTGAAGAAAAACGGCATCTGTTTCTGGAGATTGTAGCTGGAGATGAGAAGCGGGGTCTGAGCGGTACAGAATTCCGTGGACTGGAAAAACCTGGTGAGGGTTTTTTGCAAACCATCGGCGGAGTATTTCGGGAAAAGGAGCTGCCGCAGAGGCGTGAGCCAGCTTTTCTGAAAAATAGCCGATCCATTCTGGAGATAAAGATTGAGGAGTTGATCTGGGGTATAAGGTTTGCCGTTGTTGCAGAGCGTGCCGAGACCCAGCGCGATGATACCGCCCGTAGAAGTTCCGGCGATCAGGTCAAACGTCTGGCAAAGCTCCTTGCTCAGGCGCTTCTGGATCTCACCAAGGAGCACCGCAGGGATAATGCCGCGAATGCCGCCTCCGTCCACGGAGAGGACTTTGATGGTGTTCGGCTGGCCATCCGGCATGGAATCAGTATTCCTTCAGCTTGGTGCCTGTGAAGGATTGTGCTGGATTGAGAGGAATCGTTGCAGGGCAAATTGACGCGGAGCCAGGCAGACAAGTCTAGAGTCGAGAGCAGCCGGAGCCGCGAAGGAGTATGGTCAAATTTGCTGGCGCTTCCAGCGACCGCGCTTGAAGAGGACGACGCTGACGGCGGCGATGAAGGCTTCGGCGATAACGATAGACCAGAAGACTCCGCGGGAGCGCATGCCAACGGTGATCGCCAGGAAGTAGGCCAAGGGAATTTCCACCAGCCAGAAGCCGAAGAAATTCACGATGGTGGGAGTGACGGTATCACCAGCGCCGTTAAAGGCCTGGAGCATGACCATGCCGTAAGCGTAGCCGATATTGCCGTAGCTGATGATCCGCAGGCAGGAAGCGGCCAGCGGAACGACAGCGGGATCGCTGGTGAAAAGGCGGATGACCGGCTCGGCGAAAACGATGAAAAAGACGCCGATGAGACCGAGAAAGATCATGTTGTAGAGGCCGGTGCGCCAGACGGAAGTCTCGGCGCGCTCGGGCTGCCTGGCACCCAGATTCTGGCCCACGAGGGTGGCAGCGGCATTGCTGAGTCCCCAGCTCGGCAGAATAATGAAGATGACAATGCGGATAGCGATGGTGTAGCCGGCGAGCGCGGCGGAGCCGAAGATGCTGACGATGCGAACGAGGCCGATCCAACTGGTATGCGCGATGGCAAATTGCAGAATGCCGGTGAAGGAGACACGCAACAGACGCCAGAGAACACCGAGGTTGAGACGGATCTGGCTGCGAAGGATGCGGATGCGCTCCGAGCCGCGGAGAAGGCGATAGAACTGATAGAGAACGCCAATGCTGCGGCCTGTGAAAGTGGCGAGAGCAGCGCCGGTAACGCCAAGCTTGGGAAAGGGGCCCCAGCCAAAGATCAAGCACGGATCGAGGACAAGATTAATGATGTTGGAGACCCAGAGGAGGCGCATGGCGATGGCTGCGTCGCCGGCGCCGCGGAAGATGGCGTTGTTGAGGAACAGCAGCATGATGGCGCCGCTGCCACCGAGGGCAATGCGGGCGTAACCGGAGCCGACGGCGAGGATCTGCCGGGACGCGCCCATGAGGCGAAGCAAGTGCGGCGCGTAGAAAAGACACGGAATGCCAACGAGCGCGGAGATTGCAAGACCGATGGCAATGGCTTGAACGCCGGCAACGGCCGCGCCGGCAGGATCTTTTTCGCCGATGCGGCGTGCGACCATGGCGGTGGTCGAGAGGCTGAGGCCGAAGCCGATGGCCATGACCAGGCTGAGGAGCGATTCCGTGAGGCCGACGGTGGCAATGGCATCGGCGCCGAGACGGCCGACCCAGAAAACATCCACGACGGCGAAAAGCGACTCCAACACCATCTCCAGGACCATGGGAATGGCGAGAAGAAGAATGGCGCGATTGAGGCTGCCGGTGGTGAAGTCCTGGTGGGAGCCGCGAAGCGATTCGCGGATGGAGCTCCACAAGGTAGGCATGGGAGTGGCGAGAGCGGTTTGTTCCTGCGACATGAAAACCTTTACATTCTGCGCAGGCGCTTCCTGAAAATCAGGCGCGCGGGCGCGGCCGAGAAAATGGATAGAAAGAAACAGAGGAGGATGCGATCCGCGCTAGCGGCGGATTAGCTGCGTACAGCGATTTCGGGGACGAACATGAGCGTTGTCCTTGGCGCGGCCCTTGCGTTTCGACTGCGCCGGAAGTCCGAGTGTTTGCGGACCGTGTATGACGAAAGGAATTGTAGCTTGAGGGGATGGGGGCTGGCTAGCAAAAATGAGGGGAGGCGGTCAGGCAGCGGCGATGCGGCGGATGAGGTCCTGCTGCTCGGAGATGGATTCGGCGCCGATGGTGAAAGCGTCGAGGAGATTGAGGGAGAGTGCGAACTTGAGGGCTTCGTCCTGGCGATTGCGGAGCTCGCCCTGGCCAAGAATTTTCATGCCGACGATGCCCTTACCGGCAGCGCGCATCTCGCGGATGACGCTGACGACGGTATCGGGATCGGAGTCCATGTAAGCACCGACGGGATTGATTCGAACGAGATGCACTTCGACCCACGAGGATTTTGTGGCGGTACGGAGGGCTTCGATGCTGTGGCAGGAGCAACCATGGGCGCGAATGATGCCTTTCTGCTTGGCTTCGGAGAGAACGTCCATGACGCCTTTGAACTGTTCGGTCCAATCGTGTTCGGTGAGACAGTGCATGAGGCAAATGTCGATTTGTTCTACGCCGAGTTCACGGCGGAAACGGTCGAGATCAGCGCGTGCGGAGGCGGCATCGCGCGCCCAGGTCTTGGTGAGCACAGTCACTTTGTCACGAGGAACATGCTTGAGGCCTTCCGCGACGTGCGGGTGGCTACCGTAGGAATCGGCGGCGTCAAAAAAACGAAGACCGTGGTCGTAGCCATTGAGGAGGAGTTCGGAGAGGCCTTTTACACCGAGAGCGGTCTGGTGGGAATGATGGCCGACTCCGACCGTGCCGGTGCCCATCGCAAGGCGGCTGGTCTGGATACCGGTCTTACCGAGGGTGACGGTGTCGGAAGCGGAGAACTTTTGGGAAAGTGGAGGAACGACGAAGGCCCGGCGGGGGAACGCGTTCGAATGAAGCCAGGTGGCTCCGGCGGCGCAAGCGGTGCGATGGAGGAATTCGCGGCGTTTCATTGGGCCTCCTAGTGAAAGCATAACGCAGGTGTTAAGCCCTCATCCAGCTTGGACGCTGCGGAGAAGGTCGGGTTATCACAACCCGTGAACGAATCCTACGATATGAAGTGGTGTGTGGCGAGGATCGCGGAAGGAATCTAGCCGCGCGGGCACGGACTTCAGGTGCGCAGCAGGCCTCGGGGAACGTGATGCGGCTTTTCGGGACGGTCGTGGTGGGCCCACCAGTCGCGCCAGGCATCGGGATTTTTGCCGAAGTCCGCGCCCGTAATGGAGTGCAACGCAGCATAGACCAGGTCCTTCGTGGCAGAGTCCAGCGAATCATCGTCGAGAAGATTGAGTAACTCGGGAACGGCGGTCAGACGCTGTTCGCCGGTGAGCATGCCGGAATGCGCTAGGTTGCACGCCGCGCGTTCACGGATTTTCGGCGAAGAGTCGTGCGCCATAATCGAAAGAAGCGGGTCGATGGACTCGTCCGTGCCGAGCATGGCTAATCCTTCCACGGCCCAGAAACGAGTTTGCTGGCTGGGGTCATGCGCGTAGCGGAGGAGAGTCGCCAGCACCGTGGCCGGCTCAACGCCACGATTGCCGAGCGCGCCGAGTCTCCAGAGCGTCAGCGAGCGGCTTTCGGGGTCGTTGTGAATCTGGTTTAGAAGATGCGCGACGCTTTCCGGGGACTTGCTGAGATTGCTGGCCGCGAGATCGATTTCTAGTGCGGCGATTCGAACGCGGGGATCCTCGGATTCCAGCGCCGCGAGCACAAGATGGAAAAGCCGGTCGGTATTCTCCAGGCGGCCTCGCCACGCATCCAAATTCTGGTGAATCAGCTCGAGCGATGGCTCATTCCGATGAATGGCGAGATCGAGCAGCCGCTCCACCTGCTGCTGCGGAGCCAGATGGCTGATCCTTTCAATTTCTTTGTTTGCTGCGCCAGGCAGGGAATCGGAGACAAGCGCGGGCGGCGCCTGTAGAGATGATCCTGATTGCGCGAGTGTCGGGGTTAGCCAGTTTGCACGGACAATTTGAAAGCGAGCAACCTGAAAACCTGCAGTGACGGAGAGAAAGGCGAGGAGCGCGAGGCACCAGGCAAGGCGGCTGGGGCGAATCGGGAATACCGAATCGCGGGGAGATGCGGCGGGCGCCTCCAGCTGTGTGCCGGAGCGACCAGAAGGCTGTTCGAATGATGAAGCCATAATTTAAACCCGCGCAGACAGCCACGCAATCTAAGCGGCACATTAAAAGGCAGGTTAAACAGCGACAATGGTACGGGGGGCCAGACGTCCTCTTATCCGCTTGCAAACCCTGTTGGTTCAACGCGATTGGGGGAGTTACTGGTACGCGGCGCTACAAAGCATACCGTACGAAAGAACAGGTGCGCCTCAAGCTGCATTCGAACGGAGAAGGACGCTTCCCAGAATTGCGTTCGTGGCCCAAGCCTCCAACCGCAAAGCCATCCGGACTAAAAACCCGTACTTTGTTGGGGGTAGAGGGTCTGCTAGAATAAGGAGCTTGGTCTTGCTGGTTTCTGTGCAGACAATCCAGGCTAATATAAAGAGTAAGCAGGAAAAACAATGGCACTGAAGTGTGATTTTTGCGGCAAAGGGCCGCATTATGGAAACGTGGTGAGCCACGCGAACAACACGCGCCGGCGGCGGTGGAATCCGAATCTGAAACGCGTGCACGCAGTCGTGGCGGGCGTGAAGAAGCAAGTGCGTATCTGCACGGCGTGCATCCGTGCCGGCAAGGTGAAGAAAGCCGCCTGAGCCTCCAACCTTGGACTTACCTGCTGCAATCCTGCATTTCTTGGGGCGGTCGATGAAGCAGTCAAAGGGAGTGAAGCGCGCCGTCGCGTTGCTACCGCTGGCGGCCATGCTGTTCGCCATACTGGCGGGCTGCAACAAGCAGACGCAACATGCGCCCGACGTGTGGGCAGTCGTCAACGGAAAAGAGATTAAGCGCGATGAAGTTGAAAAATATTACCGCACGCGCGTGAACCCCGAGGGCCAGGAACCATCGCAGGAAGAAGCTCTTTCCCTCAAGCTGAACGTGCTGGACGAGCTGATCAACAACGAGATCCTGCTGGAACGCGCGAAAAAGCTGAACCTCGAGGCCAGCGACGGCGAAGTCGAAGACAAGTTCACCGAACTGAAGAGCCCTTACACGGAGGAAGAATTCCAGCGCCAGTTGAAGAGCGGCGGCGTTTCCGTGGATGACCTGAAACGCGACCTGCGCCGGCAACTTTCCATTACCAAGCTGATGAACCGTGAAGTGGTGGCGAAGATTGTCATCACGGATCAGGACGTCGCGGATTTCTACAATGCGAACAAGGCGCAGTTTAACGTGGCGGAGCCGCAGTACCGCATCGCACAGATCGTTGTAACGCCGAGAAAAGAGCCGCAAATTCGCAATCGCAAAAATGACGATGCCACCAATGAGGCAGAAGCGCAGCGCAAAGTAAAGATGCTGATGGACCGGCTGAACAGCGGCGCGGATTTCGCGCAGCTGGCGATGGATTATTCCGAAGACATGAATTCGGCGGCGACCGGCGGCGACCTGGGGTATGTGCCGGAGTCCGCGCTGAACCAATCCGATCCCGCGCTGAAGAAGATGGTCGTTGGATTGAAGCCGGGGCAGGTGAGCCCGCCAATCCAATTGAAAGAAGGTTACCGGATTCTGAAGTTGATAACGCGCGAGTCGCCCGGACTGCGCGGGATCAATGATCCACAAGTACAACAGACCATTCGCGATACGCTGCGCAACCGCAAAGAACAGCTATTGAAGGCCGCTTACCTGGCCATTGCACGCGACGAAGCGCGAGAGACAAATTATCTGGCGGAGCAGGTGATTGAAGCGGCGGGCAAGCTGCCCGATGCGGCGAAGACCACGATGCCGCCGAAGTCCATCGGGCACTGAAAACTGTCTCTGCCAGAGACCCATTCTTTCAAACAAGAAGAATTTCCTTTGAACCAAGACCGGCAGTGAGCTCCCCCTTGCTGAGGTACGTAAAGCCAAGACCCGCGGCAAAAGGCGGCTGGCCCAGAGCCTCCAGCAAATCTTGATGGCGGCCAATGGCGAAAAGATAGCCAAGCACGCCGGTCGAGCGGCCCAGAATTTTTTTCACGCGGGCCTGATCGCCAGGCGCGCCCATAAATTTACAAAGAATCTCCGGATTGCCCTGAGGAGCAGGCTCCGAAGGATCCTCCCACCATTCGGACGCCGAGATATAGGCGTCCAGCAATTTTCCCGAGTTAAACAGTTGATACCAGAGCACATCGTCATCGTGGTTTAGTACGGCCAGAGCGGGGCATTCGAGATGCGTCGAAGCCGTGAGCGCGAGCGACCCGAGCAAATCGGTGTCCTGATTTTCGCACTCGCGGTCGCAAATGACGGTGAAGCCGTTCGTTGTAGGTGTCAAGAATGCATTTCGATTGAGACTGCGAAGCAACGCGGCGATGTCGGATTGCGATGGTCCACGCATCGTGACGTTTGTATAGAAGTTGCCCATCGCTATTACTCGACCCAGGCGAGAACTTCGCCGGCGGTGACCGGCTGGCCTTCTTTGGCGAGAACACGTTCGATGATGCCGGTCTTCGGTGAGCGGATTTCGTTCTGCATTTTCATGGCCTCGACAACGAGCAGCCCCTGGCCAGCTTCGACGTGGTCGCCCGCTTTCACCAGAACGCGAACAATCTTGCCTGGCATCGGCGCCACGATCTGCTGGCGGCCTTGCGCTTCGACGTGCCCGTGGCGGCGGCCGCTCCAGGAGCGAGGGTCAATCACTTCCGCGCCGAATTCCTGAGTACGGGTTTGGAGCTTCAGCTTGCTGCCGGACTCTGGAGTGATCCGGACTTCGTGCGATTCTCCATTCAACAGGATCGAGAGTATGTATGGAGAAATTTGGACGGCGTCGGCATCGACAGCCTGGCCGTCAAGAATAATGCGCCAGCCGTTGGAGTTGCGTTCCAGCTCGACGCTGTGGGTTTTCTTGCCGAATAAACCTTCGAGTTGGATTTCGTATTTCATGGCTCGCGGTCCAGTTGCGCACGGCGGCCTTCAAGTTTCCAGCGGGAGGGCGTATCGCACTCGTGTACCGCAGCGGATGGCGCGCCGCCCTGCGTCGCCTGCCAAATGGCGGCGGCGATAGCGGCAGCCTTCGAAACAGCGCTGCCCGTTTCATCCGCATTCGAATCAGCCGTTGCGGCGTTCGGACGGCGAAGCAATTCGTCGAGCCATTTGGTGTGAATTTCACCACGCAGGAAATCCGAATCCGAAAGGATGCGGAGGAATAGCCCGGCGTTGGTTTTGATGCCGGTTACGGCATACTCCTCGAGAGCCCGGCGAAGGCGCGCGATAGTCTCTTCGCGGCTGTTGCCCCAGGCGATGAGCTTGCTCAACAGCGGATCGTAATCGTTGGGCACGGTCCAGCCTTCATAAACGCCGTCGTCCAGGCGAATTCCGGGACCGCTGGGCACATGACAGGAAAGAATTTTTCCCGGCGAAGGAAAGAAATTGTTAGCGGGATCCTCCGCGTAGAGGCGGACTTCCATTGCGTGGCCGCGCGGCGTTATGGTTTCCCAGGCGAACGGCAAGCGATGGCCGGCGGCGATGGCGATCTGGAGTTTGACGAGATCGAGACCAGTGACTTGTTCGGTGACCGGGTGCTCCACCTGCAGGCGTGTGTTCACTTCCAGAAAATAAAAATCCAGATTCTGGTCCACCAGGAATTCGACGGTGCCGGCATTCACATATCCACCGGCGCGAGCGAGGCGCACCGCGGCGTCACCCATTTTCTTGCGCAGGTCGGGCGTAACGATGGGTGAAGGCGCTTCTTCGATGACTTTTTGATGGCGGCGCTGAACCGAGCATTCGCGTTCGCCGAGGGAAACGACGCGGCCGTGGTTGTCGGCAAGAATCTGGATTTCGATATGACGCGGCCGCTCCAGATACTTTTCCAGGTAGAGTCGCTCGTCGCCGAACGCGTTCATCGCTTCGGAGGAAGCGTCGCGAAACGCGGATTCGAATTCGGCGTCGCTGTAGACAAGGCGCATGCCTTTGCCGCCCCCGCCGCTGACTGCTTTCAGCAAAACGGGGTAGCCCATGCTTTGCGCGACGGCCTGCGCCTCGGCGAGCTTTTCAATGGGGTCGTTGGTTCCCGGAACCGTTGGAACATCGGATCGACGCGCAAGCTGGCGGCCCGCGGTTTTCGAACCGAGAGCTTCCATAGCTTCGGCTGGCGGACCGATAAAGGTAAGGCCCGCATCCGTGCACGCTCGGGGTAGAGCAGGGTTTTCGGCGAGAAAGCCGTAACCAGGATGGACAGCGTCGCAGTGCGAGTGGCGCGCTACGTCCATGATCTTCTCAATGCTGAGATAGCTTTCGCGCGAGGGCGCGGGGCCAATGGGATACGCTTCATCAGCGAGACGGACGTGGAGCGACTTGCGATCCACGTCGCTAAAGACCGCAACCGACCGGATGCCGAGTTCGCGGCAGGCGCGCAGGATGCGCACGGCGATTTCACCACGATTGGCAATCAGGATTTTCTTGAACATAAGGGACTAAGCGAGGGAAAAGTTTAGCACGCGGAGAAACTCGGCAGTGGGTCTCTGCACCTCACGTTGCCTAGATGCTACTTCAAGAGTTTTTGCAGATCTTTCCACTTGACGAGGATGATTTTGTTCTCCTGAAGAGCTTTCTTGAACTCCGGGCTGGTCACAGTGTCATAGTCGCGTTGCCGCCATGCCGCTCCGTAATCGGGGTGGTCCACCATGACCGCTTGCAGCTCAGCGTCATCGTGGCCGAGGTGAACAATCATTTCCGTGAGTCCGGGCTTCATGTTCTTGATCGCGTCGATATAGAAACTCATCCACGCGTTCGCTTGAATCGTGGGGTTCGCGATCACCACCGAGTCCACGATGATGTCCTTTTCCTGGAGAAGCGAGAGCAGCTTGGCTCCGTCGCCGGGTAACCGGGGCGCGAAGAAAGGTAGTTTGTATTCGTGAGCAATTTTGACAAATGCTGCGAATAATTCCGGGGAGGAAAACAGCGCCCCCATGTGGGTGTCGAGATGCGTGGGGTGAATCCCCGAAGCAACAGCAAATTCGACTTGTGTGCGAATTTCGCGTTCCGCTTCTTCGGGCTTGATATGCGAGACGGCCGCGGGAGTCTCCGGCCAAAGATAGCCAGAAGGATCAAGAAGACTGGCGACCTTGTCTTTTGATTCCGCAGGGCCCCACCGATACGTCTTCCATTCGCTGGTGAGCGTGAGGTGCAAACCCAAATCGGCATCCGGATGGGCTTTCGCATAGAGCGCGACTTCGGTCAACCAGGGGCACGGCACCATGATGCTGGCGGAGGTGATCGCACTTTTGTCCAGCGCATCGAAACTGGCGGAATCCACGGAATGCGCAACCGCAAGATCGTCGGCGTGAACGATGAGGAGTTTCGAATCGGCCAGGTAGCCGAGCCGCTCCGCAACCGTTTTAGTTTGTGCTCGAGTACCCGCAGCCACCAAGAATAAAACTGCAATTGCAGCTGTAAGCCTATGAAGATGCATCGCAGCTCCAGTCAGGGTGGGAAAGTGAACTTTTGCTTCATAACGGAATGTTGCCATGCTTCTTCTTCGGATTTGTGTCGCGCTTGTTCTCGAGGGCGCGCAGAGCGGTGATAAGGCGGGCGCGAGTGTCGGCTGGCTCGATGACGGCGTCGATGTAGCCATGTTCGGCGGCAACGAAAGGATTGGCAAAACGCTCGCGGAATTCGGCGATTTTTTCCTGGCGAAGCTTTTCGCGCTCGGATTCGGGGGCTTTGTCCAGATCGCGTTTGTACACGATGTTCACTGCGCTTTCGGGACCCATGACGGCGATTTCCGCTGTGGGCCAGGCAAAGTTGGCGTCAGTACGGATATGTTTCGAGGCCATGACGCAGTAGGCGCCGCCATAAGCTTTCCTTGTGATGACGGTGATTTTCGGGACCGTGGCTTCGGCGAACGCGAAGAGTAGTTTGGCGCCATGCCGGATGATCCCGCCGAACTCCTGCTGCGTGCCGGGGAGGAAGCCGGGAACATCCTCGAATGTAATCAACGGGATGTTGAAGGCGTCGCAGAAGCGCACGAAGCGCGCGCCCTTCACGGAAGCGTTGATGTCGAGGACCCCGGCGAGAAATGCCGGCTGATTGCCGACGATGCCGACGGGGCGGCCATCAAGCCGCGCGAAGCCCACAACGATATTTTTCGCGTAATGCTCGTGCACTTCGAAAAAGTAGCCATCGTCCACGATCAAGTGGATGGCGTCCTTGATGTCGTAAGGCTTTTGGGGGTCGGCGGGTACAAGCGTGTTAAGCGTTTCATCGCGGCGAGTGGCGGAGTCTGAAGTAGCGCGACGGGGCGGGTCATCCACATTGTTCGAAGGAAGAAAACCCAGCAGCTCGCGGATCATGGCGAGGCAATCGGCATCGTCGCGCGAAACAAAATGGGCCACGCCGCTCTTCTCATTGTGCGTCATGGCGCCGCCGAGTTCCTGCTTCGTGACTTCCTCATGCGTGACGGTCTTGATGACGTCCGGGCCGGTGACGAACATGTAGGAAGTCTCGCGCGTCATGAAAATGAAATCGGTGATGGCCGGCGAATAGACCGCGCCGCCGGCGCAAGGTCCCATGATCGCGCTGATTTGCGGAATGACGCCGCTGGCCAACGTGTTACGCAGAAAAATGTCGGCATAACCGGCAAGCGAAGCGACGCCCTCCTGAATGCGCGCGCCGCCGGAATCGTTGAGGCCGATGACCGGGGCGCCCGCGCGCATGGCGAGGTCCATTATCTTGCAGATCTTCAGCGCGTTCGTTTCCGAGAGCGAACCGCCAAATACCGTGAAGTCCTGCGCGAAAACGTATACCAGGCGTCCATCGATGCGGCCGAAACCCGTAACGAAGCCATCGCCGGCGGGACGTTGCTCTTGCATGCCAAAATCCACGCAGCGGTGACGGACGAATTTATCCAGCTCTTCGAAGGTACCTTCATCAAGCAGCAGATGGATGCGTTCACGAGCAGTAAGCTTGCCCGCTTTGTGCTCGCGTTCGCGGCGCTCGGGACCGCCGCCGGCCTCTGCTTCCGCGGATAGGCGATGAAGTTCATCCATGCGATCGCGATGTTTTGCCGCGGACGACAGGATCGGTTTTGGCTCAGACAACGGGTCCTCCCTCAGGAGGGGGTTCTTTTGTGGAGAAAATCCGGACGGCGAGGTGCGTGGCAAGCCAAACGGTTCCCAGGAGCAAGACGACGCCCAGAATCAGCTCCGCGCCCATGGCGGTGGCGCGGTCCAGCGGCGATTCGAGCGAAGTCACGTACTCCGTCGCCTGGACGAGAATAAACATCGCGCCGAGAGTCATCGTCACGATGAGGATCGTGGTCAGGATGGAAGCGAGGATCATCTTCATGGGTGTTGGATTGGGCCGCCCAGGCGCGGTGTAGAGAAGGATAGCGCAACCAAGCAAAAATCAGAATACGGAAGGCCGCGTGAAGAGAGTATGCACTAACTCAGAGGTTCCAGAGTCAGCGCAACCCAGACCAGTCGTCGGCAACGATGATGGAGTCGCTGGGATTGGAGGTGTCGTATTTCACGCTGGCCGGTTGCCCGGCCACGAGCCGATCGAAGCGAATCTGCCCCTCAAGCCCCGTAATGTCTTGCGCGGTGTGATAAGTGACTCCGGAAATCGCATAACTATAGGAAACCAGATGGCGCGGCCCCAAATCGCCGAGGGGGTGGGCGCTCTTGTTGAAGAAGCCCTTGCGCGCTTCTTTGGATTCCGGCGGGTGCTCGATGAGCTCGACAACCTGCCCTTCCGCAATCCGGCCGATCTGATTGAGATGAAGGCGGCGCTTGCGTTCGGCTTCGTACGGATCCACGGCGGGGCGGAAGAAAGCGTAAGCGATCATGGCCAGGGCTGCAATGGCCGCACATACCATGGTCAAAATCAGTTTCCAGTCAGCGAGCAAGGCTTGCAACGAGCGGGCTCCGTAGCTTCAAGTATGTGGGATTCAGCACAGCGCAAGACACGATACGCGCTTCCGCCGCAGTGGAAGATAACGATTCGTTCCACCTGCGTCCCACTGATGCGTATTCTACCGAAACCGAGCGGCTTGCGTGAAACTACGCTTGCGGGGCGTGCACCGGATTGCGCAACACGCCAATACCGGCCACGCTGACCTCCACCGTGTCGCCCGCTACGAGCGGCCCAACTCCCGCTGGCGTTCCGGTGGCGATGACGTCGCCGGGAAGCAGTGTCATCATGCGAGAGATCCAACGGATGAGGAACGCCGGTGGATAGACCATCAGGGAAGTGCTGCCGGACTGGCGGCTGGCGCCGTTGACATGCGTCTCGACGAGAACGTTAGAGGGGTCGAGATCCGTTTCGATATGCGGGCCGACGGCGCAAAAGGTATCGAAACCCTTCGCGCGGGTGAACTGAACGTCGGATTTCTGGAGGTCGCGCGCCGTAACGTCGTTGAGGCAGGTGTAGCCCAGGACATGGGCGAGCGCGTCATCGCTGTCGCGCAGATGCGAACAGGTGCTCCCCATGACGATGGCGAGTTCACCTTCATGCTCCACGCGCTGGGAATACGGCGTCAGGACGATTGGTTCCTGCGGGCCAACGATCGACGAAGGCGGCTTGAGGAACATCAACGGCTCTTTGGGCACCTCGTTGCCGAGTTCCGCCGCGTGGGCTGCGTAATTCCTGCCGATACAAACAATTTTTGAGGGCGAAACCGGCGCAAGAAAACGCACATCGGCGAGGCGCAAGGAACGCGATCCGCGCGTCCACGCGCCCCAGGGTACACCGGAAATTTCGATTACGCCGCCGTCTTCGATCAAACCGTGGAGCGGTGCAGCGGACGTTGATGGTGAAGCATCGCGGATCACAAAACGGCAGAATTTCATCTGGGATCAGCTCGCATGATGATTGGGATGAGAAGCATGCGCCGCTCGGGTTCTCCAAATGGTGACGGTAATCCAGGAAAGAGTCGCGATGATCATATACACGACGGCGCCGATCATAAAGACCTGAAACGTGCTGTGCCAGTCACTGAGGTTTCGAAAGAAAACACAAAGTAAGCGATAGTAGCAACTAAAGAGAAGCCACGCGACCAGGCCGGAGGCCAACTGGTGCCCGGGCAGGGACAGGAAGCGCAGGAAAGGAATCAGCGCGCAGAGGCAGAGAAGCACCGCGGCAGCTAGATTGCGCTCCACCGCCAACCGCTCGATCAGCGGCACACGATTGGCAAGAAAGAGCCAGGCTGTAAATACCAGCGCCAGGCAAACACTGGTGTACACGCCGATTCGAATCGCCGCGTTGCGGAAGATCCGGAACCAGCTATAGCCCGGTAAATAGGCGCGAATCGGCATCCGATGCTGGACTCCCAAGACTCGAAAAATCATCTAACCCGGAATCACGATGAAGGTTGCGTGACGTCAACGGCGACAGAGGCGCTCGGCGCGCTCTCATTTCCCGCGCGATCGACGGCAGTCACGGTATACCAGTAGCGATGACCGGGCTCTACAGACGTATCACGAACAGCAGGCGTGGGCAATAAATCTGGACTGAGAACTTGCCCCCTGGTGCCTTCCTGTTCACTCCTATAGACGCGGTAGCCTGCCAGATCGGTTTCAAGGCTGATGGACCAGGAGAGATCGACAACCATCGCACCCGGAGCCGCGCCCGGCAGCAAAGCAGCTACAACGCCCTGTGGTGCCGCAGGGGGAAACGTATCGAGCGGAGCAACCGTCACGGGCGGCGAGGCAGCGGACTCCAGTTCGCTGCCATCGGCCTGAATGACGCTACGCACGACGTAGACATAGGTGTGGTCAAACGCAAAGGAAGTGTCGCGGTAGCTACTGGTCTCGGAAGTTGCGAGCAGCGAATATGGCGTTTCATTTTTCCCTTGAGGCGGAACCGACGCGGATGCAGCGGCAGAGGGAGTAATCTCCGAGCGATAGATTCGATAACCCGTGATCGCGGGAAGCGGATCTCCCGCCGAGGTTCGTGCCGGGGCCGTCCAGCTCAACTCGATCGCCGGCTCGGTGACGCGGGCTTCGACAGAAGCGATCCGCTCGGGAACGGGAAAAACGCGCACGGACACGACATTCGAATCCGCTGATACGCGCTTCTGGGAAGCTCGCGTTCGAACCGTATAAGCAAGTGTGCGTCCCGCGGACGCTTTAATCTCCTCGGGCGCGATCGGATCGGTGAAGCCAATGTGTCCCTCGGAGCGGGAATTGTCCACGAGCGCGCCGGGAATGGCGTAGACAACGCGAAACGATGAGAGATCGGGCGAGCCATCGGGCTTCAATGCGCCACGAAGGATTTCAACCGCTGGAGTTGTGGCAAGCTTCACGCCAGCTACCGAATTCGAAGGCATGGTGAAGGTTAGCCGCACGCCGTCTCCGTCCTGATGAGCCGTCAGATCCGTGATGGCCACCGGAACCACTGGAGTGGGCGGCGTGGGTTCCCCGGGCGCGCCGCAGGCAACAAGGAAAACGCAAAATAGAAAATAGAAAATGAGGAAGAATGGCGCGGGGCGCACTGCAATGTGGAGTCTCGTCCCTTTTCTATTTTCCATTTTCCAATTTCAAGAATTACAGAATGTAGCGGCTCAGATCCTGGTTCTTTACAATATCTGCGAGCTGCTTGGTCACATAAGCCGCGTCCACTTTCACATTCTTTTTCTTGAGGTCGGGCGCTTCGAACGAAATCTCGTCGAGAACTTTTTCCAGAATGGTGTGCAGGCGCCGTGCCCCGATATTTTCCGTTTGTTCGTTCACGCTGGTAGCAAAGCGCGCGACCGCAGCGACGGCGTCCTCCGTGATGTTCAGCTTGACGCCTTCGGTTTCCAGCAGCGCCACATACTGCTTGATGAGCGCGTTCTTCGGCTCGGTCAGAATTCGAATGAAATCCTCTTCCTTGAGCGATTGCAGTTCCACGCGAATCGGCAAGCGGCCCTGGAGTTCCGGAATCAAGTCGGAAGGTTTGGTTACGTGAAACGCGCCCGCCGCAATAAATAGAATGTGATCGGTGCGAATCATCCCATAGCGCGTGTTGACAGTGGTACCTTCAATAATCGGAAGAATGTCCCGTTGTACGCCCTCGCGCGAAACGTCCGGCCCATGCCCGGATTCGCGGCCCGCCACTTTATCAATTTCATCAATAAAAATGATGCCCATCTGTTCCGCGCGCTCCACCGCCACGCGCGTCACCTGGTCCATATCGAGCAGTTTGTTCTCTTCTTCCTGGATCAGGTATTCGAAAGCGTCGGCCACGCTCATTTTGCGTTTTTTCTTCTGCTGGCCGAACATGCCGGAGAGCATGTCCTTGATATTGACGTCCATCTCCTCGACGCCCTGATTGGAAATAATTTCGAACGACGGCATGGCGCGCTCGCGGACTTCGATGTCCACCATGCGCTGGTCCAGCTTGCCTTCGCGAAGCTGCGCGCGAAGTTTCTCGCGCGTGCGTTGGTTCTGCTCGCGCTGCGCGGCTGCTTCCGCTTCCGGAGTGCCCGGCGCGGGTGGTGGAGGTGGCGGCAGCAGCAGATCAAGCACGCGCTCTTCCGCGGCCTGCTCGGCGCGGTCAGCCACCTCATCCAGCTTTTCCTCGCGGATCATGTCAATGGAAGTTTCCACCAGGTCGCGCACCATGGATTCGACGTCGCGTCCGACGTAGCCGACTTCGGTGTACTTGGAAGCTTCGACTTTAACGAACGGGCATCCAGCCAGACGCGCAAGCCGCCGTGCAATCTCCGTTTTCCCCACTCCCGTCGGGCCGATCATCAAAATGTTCTTCGGCAAAACATCTTCCGCAATTTCCGGCGGAAGTTTCTGTCGGCGGACGCGATTGCGCAACGCCACCGCGACAGCTCGCTTCGCCGCATTCTGGCCGACGATATATTTATCGAGCTCCAGCACGATTTCACGCGGCGTCATGTCGTCGAGCGCGGGAAGCAGTTCCTCTCCCTCGACGGGCGGCGCGCCGTTGCCGCCGGGCAAAAAGATCAATTCTTTTTCGGACTTGTTGGACATGAGTTGCTCAGTTCCTTTGATGCGTGAAATCAGCTTGGCGTCTTTTCACGCCTTACCCCTAGAGCTCTTCGACTGTAAAGTTGGCGTTCGTATAAATGCAAATCTCGCTGGCGATACGCATGGCTTCCATGGCCAGGTCCTTGGCGGTCAGCCGGGAATGCTTCAGCAGCGCGCGCGCCGCCGCAAGCGCGTAAGTTCCCCCGGAGCCGATCGCCACCAGGCCATCATCCGGTTCAATGACGTCGCCGTTCCCGGAAAGAATAAACGTGCCCTTGACGTCCGCAACGATCAACAAAGCCTCCAGGTGCCGCAGCGCGCGATCCTTCCGCCATTCCTTGGCCAATTCCACCGCGGCCTTTTGCAGGTTCCCGGAAAATTCCTGAAGCTTGCCTTCGAATCGTTCGAACAACGTGATCGCATCCGCCGTCGACCCGGCAAAACCCGCGACTACCTTGTCGTTAAAGAGCCGGCGCGTCTTGCGCGCGGTGTGCTTCATCACGTGATCGCCCATGGTCACCTGGCCATCGGCGATCAGCACCACCTTGTTGTCCCTGCGCACGCACAAAACGGTAGTGCCGTGCATCTGTGTGCTTTCCTGGCTATTCCGCATCCAGCCATTATACCGCCCCAGGAGTCCGGGCGGCAAAATCCCGTAGGAATGCCCCGCGTCTACTGCTGCGGGCCGTAGAGAGAATTGAGGAATTGACGGAATTCTTTCTGCAGTAGGAGCTTCTGAAAAGAATCATCCACACGTGCATCCGGAAAAGTTTCTCCCGGAATCATATTGTCGCGGCGTTCGAACGCCAGCTTCATATAATTCTCAGTATCCGGAAGGTCGCCCTTTTCGGCGGTGACGCACGCGAGGTTGTAGTAGAAAAGCGGATAGTCCGGGTCTTTCGAAACGCCATAGGTGAGCGCTTCCCGCGCGCTGGTCAAGTCGTGCGTAATCCCGTAGGCGATGCTCAGATTGTCGATCAGCGCGCGCCAGAGATTCTTGTCCAGGGTGGGCGTGTTCTTCTCGATCTCCAGCGCTTTTTGATAGAGCGGGATGGCCTCGCGATATTGATGCGCGATGAAATAGCGGCTGCCTTCCTGGAACAACTTCAGGCTGTTCCCAGCAGGAACGGGCGCGCTGCTCGCTTCCCGGGGAACGAAGTGGAACGACTCCAGGAGCGCGTCGAACATCGGCTGATCAGCGGCCTTGAAAAAAATCTTCGAAATGTGGATGTCAATGAAGACGTCATCTTTGATCAGGCAGCCAAAAATGTTTTTCTGATTGGTCGGCGAGCCGTCCAGTTCCGGCAGCGTGAACTCCAGAATCTGCATCTCGCCGCTTTCGCGATATGCCACGCCTTTCAAGGAACCGGACGCCAGCGAGGAATTCCGCTTCACTTTCTCCTCCAGTGAGCGTTTGCATTCCCCGGGCTGTGCGGGCCCCTTCGCAGCTTCCATAAAGACGGAAACAACTGCGCGCGTCTTAGTGTTTTCAGCAAGAAAATAGCGCCGCCCGTCGGCCTGCATCTCGTTCGATCGCGTCGTGAACCCCGCGCCATCCAGTTCCAGCGCCCACGCCTTCCCCGGAAACCATACTTCGGATCTGGCAACAGCTGGCGCGTCTTGGCCGTTAGCCGTTCCGCTGAAAAGCAGCGATAACAGAATGACGAAGAGACGGGTTCTCATGTGCGCTTCGAGTAGCTCTCCTTTTCACCACTCTACCCGGCAAGCGGGATTAAACGGCAGATCAAAAGCTTCCGCTTATCGAAGTGGAAAACATTCTGAAAAGGAGAACTAGCTCTGGCCGTACAATCCCTTACTGTGTAATTTCGTGGAAGGAGAGAATCTTGTACGCGGCAGTGGGTTGCGATTTCTGAATCCAGCAATTGCTGTAGCGAATGCCGGTTCCTCCCATGGAACCCCCGGCGTTGAAGTTGACGTAACCGTAGGAGAGAAATGAACCCGATAGCAGGTTTCCCGAGGTGTCATGCGTTCTGGCAACCAGGACGGCCCCGTCAATTTCGCCGGAGCCTGACTTTGAACCGGTTACCGTGCCTTGCCCAACAACCAATATAATTCCATTCCAGTAGGCGTCGGGATCGTAATTCAGATTGCCAGTCACCAGAAGCAGTCCGTAACCCGTGTTGTGCCAGCCATTCAAATCCAAATCTCCATTGATGACCACGGTCATGGGGTTAGTCGAAGACATCCCACTCGTCGCAGCAGACAAGTCTGATCCCAAGGCTGGGCCGCTTGTGGGGGTGATGATAGCGTCCGCGTTCTGGATGATGGACTGCATCACAGCGTCAAGGCCAGCTGGCGATTGCAGGGTCGAGGTAAAAGATCCGGCGACGGTTTCTATATCCGGCGACGTATTCGGGCCCGTGTAGCCCGGCCGATATGGTACTGGGATTCCCGTAAAATGAATGCCATTGACAGTTCCGCCGCTCGTTATTACCGGGATGTCGCTACTGTCGAATATCCCGATCGCCGGAACCTTTAATAACCCAGGGCCCCCAGCGCAATTCTGGTCAATGCCTTTAATGGAGAAGCCAGGAGTCGAGGACGGGGCAGAATACCCAACCACCGTGCTCACGACACTCCCGGCAAGCGTCAGCGCCGCAGGAAGCGGAGGCAGGGTGACGGGAGTGGGAGCAGCAAGGTATTGGACCAGCTTTTGGCTTCCGTTAGGCAGCGCGGCGAGCGCGGTAATTTCCAGCACCTGTGCGCCGGTGCCCGAAATATTGAGCCGCGTGCCATCGTAATAAACGGGCGTTGTGGAGTCGAGACTCCCGTCGTACGGATATACATCCAGATTCATGGATTTTTCAGAGACCGCATTGATGCGCACCCATTTATAGAGTGGGCCCGGAAAAGACAGGGTATTCAGCGGGCTCGTATTCCAGACGGAGTACGTCCAGGGAGGAGCGGAAGGAAGGCTGAAGCCGCTGCTCGCAAACTCCTGGTTAAATTGCTGATCCGGATACGTTGAAGTGGAATTCCACGGCGCAACGGTCTCGCCCGATAGAGGATTGATCATGTAAACGGGATAGCCCACAGCCAGGGGCGTGCCCGGGGATGGCAGGAAGCCTGGCGAAGTAGTCCCAAAGTAGCTGGGATTCTTCGACAGGAGCCGGCTGCGCGCTTCCTCCAATCCTGCGACGGCTGCGTAATAGACTCCCGTCGAGGAACGATAGTTGCCTGCCAGTGCAGATTCCGTTCCTGAGGAGACGATTAACGCGATGGCCACCACGCTGATCAGCAAGAGAACGAAAATCGAGATAAGCAGAGCGATTCCTTCTTCCCGCCTGCCCGTTCGAATGATGGTTCGCGCGCTCATTTAGGCTTCCTTACTCTCACTGGTTCGGATTCACGCGGCGCCCTCGCCCTGTCAGCTCCACAATGCGCAGCTGCCCTGTGGTCGCGTCTGGCAATGGAGCCGCAACTAGCAGCGTGACGACGACGTCCCGAATGTTTGCAGGCGCGTTGGCCGTGCCCGCCAAGGGACAGGACAGGGGCAATCCTCCCGTGTCACAGGTGTAGGAAAAGATGGGCACCGAAACTCCTCCCGGCGGAGATGACACATTCACAACATTTTGAACGAATGGTACAAGGACCCCGGCTGCTGACGTGTCTGCTGCGGGGTCGTCACCGGAAAGCTTGGGCACCACACCACGGTAGAGCGTTGTTCCATTCAATTTGTAACGAATCCACTGGACGGTACTGCCGGCATCCTGCGGATTGGGATTTGTTTCGATGATCAGGTCGAAATCACCCGGAGTGGTACAACTGCCAATCTGGCAGGAACTCCCGGGGTAGCCTGGACTCCAGGCGAACGGTGTTGCCGCAAAGAGATTGAAGTTAGTGCTCACGAAAGTGGGCGGTGGATAACCGGAATCATTTACATCGCGCACGATCTGGTCCAGGCCGAGCCGGGCTTCCTGGAAAGAATTCAGGACTTGTGATTCAGTCTGATAACGCTGCTGCGATGACCCCAGCAGGGTGAACGCAGCGCCACAAACAATAAGAAAAATTCCCAGAGCGGTCAGCAATTCGATGAGCGTGAAACCGCGCTGTTTCTTGTAGCCTGGAGCTGGTTTCATTTTCCCACCATGGTATCGAGGGTGATGGGTTGGAAATAGCCGTTGCCCCCGACTTGGCGGACGCCAAGGATAAACCGCTTCGAGGAAGCGGCACTGCCGTTTCCCGTGATGATCACGGCCCAGCGCACATCGTAGGTCGCGCCGCTGGGATCATTGGGATCCGTGTAGGTGAAACCGTAGCCGCTGGTCGGAGCTGGCAAGGGGTTTGGCGTATTGAAAAGGATGAGTGTCTGGTTGTTTATGGAAGTCACGGTGCTGCCTTGCACGGAACTAGGGCTCGTCGGATCTCCCAGCTGGCAAGTGTTGCCAAGCACATCGGTAAAGGAATTTACCGTCAAAGGCTGGTCAACCATCTGGTCGAGTTGGCGTTGCGCAAAAACAAGTGCCGAAGAATCCGTGCGATTCCTAAAGTTCATCAAAATCGAAGCGGGCACAAGCTGCGCGATAGCCACCAAGCCGACAAGCAAGATGACCGTGGCCAGCATCATTTCGAGCAGGCTGAAGCCTCTTTGCCCTTCGCGCAATCTTTTAAACGAGAGCTGCATCTTCTTCTCTGATTTCATTCCTCAGCTGATCTGCTGCCAGGTTCCGCCGTTCGGAGCGGTCCAGATTTGCGTGCTTCCGGAAGGAAGCAGAATCACGGCGCGAAACCCGAACTCGGGATCCGTCGAACTGCCGATATAGAACACAAAAACGCTCGTCGAAACATTCCCCCCGACTCGGATTGCCCCGCGCGCGTCAAACGTAACCGAGCCGTTGCTGCCTGATTTGGTCGTGAGGGCGCCGACCTTTGCAATGATGGCGGTGGGGCTTGGCGCAACACCCCCTGACAGCAGAGTTGCAAACCCGGTAATCACGAACTGTTTCTCAGTCGCGTCAATCGCTCCGCTGCGATTGGAATCTGTCCCAACGATCCAATTGCTTCCGCTCTGTTGCATCATAAAGCTGATCTGCGTATTTTGGCGCACAGCCTCGAATCGCGTAAATTTCAACTGATCCGCCAGGCGCGAGGCCGCATCATTGAGCTGGTAAGTCCGGAACGAACGCATCAGTGAAGGAATAGCAACGGCCGTCAGAATGAGCATAACGGTCATGGAAACCGCTAATTCGACCATGCTGAAGCCACCGCTGCGGCTTCGCTGAGTGCTCGAGAGTGTTGCACTCCGTCCCAAGATAGTTTCCTCGTTCGGACGCAGTACCGGCGATCAGGAGAGTGTGGGCGGTCCGAACCCCAATTCGATGCACTTGCAGGGCCGGGGACGGCCGCTCGCAAGCTCAGCTAAACATTGTACTTTCGTACAGTAAACCGATACATCCTATTATATACGCCAAAAGAGGGGAAGAAACGTAACATTGTGAAACAATTCCCGTCCCCGTCTATATTTCAATCAAGCTATATCCTTCAGTAACACAGGTATGCCATACAGGGAAAAAGACGTGCCTCAGCCAGTCGCAGTTCACCTTAGCCGCGCTGCGAGCGCCGCCGCATTCCGGTGAGCAATGGCTTCGATGGAGATCATGGGATTCACGCCGGAGGCCGAAGGAAACGACGAACTATCCATCACATAGAGATTCCGCCCTTCCCACACCTGGCCCTCCGGATTCGCAGCCGAGGTTCTGGGCGAGCCCCCAAGCCGCGCAGTCCCTTGAATGTGAAACGAAAAAAGCGCCAAGCGCCCGGAATCCCAGCCCGCCGAATCCATGGCTTTTGTAAAAGTGTCGAGCGAACCACCACGGCCCGGTTCGTAGGAGCACCATTTCGCATGCGGCGAGAATATCTGGCGCGCTCCTGCAGCCTCCAGGATCCTTGCGGCCCCAATGAAGCCGTTGCGAAGATGCGCGCGATCGAAACTTGAAAGCGCGTAGTGAGTGACGGGGTGACCCTCGCGGTCAATGGTGACGCGTCCGCCGTCGCGATCGCGCAGGAGCACACCGATCGCCGAGATGTGCGAGAGCTTTTCCAACAAGGAGCGATACTGCACCGGCTCGCGCCAAGGAAGCACGGCGACAGCGATCACGGGCTGTAGCGCCGTCGTTTCATACTTCACGCCAAAATTTCCCGTCAGGTAGCGGTGCTCGTCCGAATAGATGGCCTGCATGGTCCCTTCCCACGGACGAATCTCCTCCTCGAACGCACCGCAAACATTCGAAACCGGATGAAGGTGGAGGTGCCGGCCGATGTGCTCGTTGCGGAGTCCGGAACGCATCAGAAGGGCAGGCGTGTGGATGGAGCCGCAGGCGCTCACGACCGCCTTGCAGCGAATGCTGACGCGATGGCCGCTTTTCGAACGCGCCTCGACTCCGGTTGCTGTCCCAGCCTCGATTCGAACGCGAAGCGCGCGAGTCTCGACTACGAACCGCGCGCCATGTTGCTGTGCGTCCGCGAGCCACGTTTTCGTTGCCGATTGTTTCGCGCCGAGCGCGCAGCCATATCCGCAGTAACCGCAAACTTTTCCCTGGTCGCATCCAACGACGTTGCGCGGCATGGCCTCCACATGCCAGCCGAGTGCGCGCAAGCCGCGATCCAGAACTTGTTCACGGCGGGAAACGCGGTTGTGATCGAGATTGACGTGCAATCTTTCGCACACAGCATCGAGGCTTCGCGTATATTCGTCGCTGGTGAACCACGGCACCCCCGCTGCGGCCCATTCCGTTCGAATCTCGTCCGGCGTTCGAAACGACGTACAGTAATTGATCACCGTCGTCCCGCCAAAACATTCCCCGGCAAGCAATCCCACACTGTGATCGGCCGTAGCGGCAAAGCCGCCTTCCGTATAAAGATTTCGAAAACTGCTGAACTCCGCGCCGTCAAAATCCGCGTCATCGTAGTAGGCGCCGGCTTCGAGAACGATTACATTTTTTCCAGCCGCCGCGAGAACGGCCGCGGCGGTGCCGCCGCCCGCGCCTGATCCCACGATGCAAACTTCGCAGGAAAGCTCCAGCTCGCGATCCGGCACGATCACGCTGAGTGGCCGCGGCAGAGAATTACTTTTTTCGCGCAGCGGGCCAGGATAGCCGAGGCGCTCCCACACCGGGCTGCGCGCGCCGTTTGCTCCGGGCAGCATCACGTAAAGAAATCCAATCGCCTTTCGAAGCGCTTGAAAGGCTGCGCGGCGCTTGCCGATGCGGCTGTCCGCCCAGGTGAGCAGGATTCGAATGCGGTCTTCTTGCGAGAGCGAGGAGAACTTTTTCAGGCGGCCCACGGTGAGCAGGCTATGCAAAGGCGAGTCCCACAGATCGAGCAATTGGAGGAACTCCTTGCCGGCGTTCGAACGGGGATTGAAATCCATGGCCTGCGCGATGGCCTGGGGAATTCCTGATTCCAATGCGGAAGGCCAGCCTTCCGCGCGCGGAAGAAACGTTTCACAAATATTTTCCAGCGCGCTTTTTTGGCGAAGTGTGAGTTCCAAAACTTTACGCAATCCGCGCCATTTTTTTAATTCTTGCTCTTTTTGAGCACGGCTTCGGAGCCGCCTTTTTGCAGTGATTCCTTGCTGAAAAGAACATCGGGGAAACCGGGATTGAATTTGCAGGCGTTATAGAAAATCTGCGTGGTGCGGCGGCCGTTGTGTTCGCGGCTGACTTGAAGGGGCATCCAAACGCTGTCTCGCAGCTGGTAGTTCGTGTAGATGGTAACGTCTTCGTCGATTTGCCGCGTTTCTTCATCCTGGGTCTTGATGACACTGCGAACGAGGAGATGCGTGGAGTGGTCAACCGCAAGCCGAAACTTGCGTTGCTCGCGATCGACCAGCTCCACCCAATCCACTTCCTTCAGATCGACAGTGTCACTGCCGTCGAAGCGGATGGACATTCCTTCTTCGTTGAGGCGGAGGCGGAGAAGATTGTCTATGTTTCTTTTAACCTGTTCCTGAAAATCGGTGATTGCGGAGGCGGGAAGATCATTGACGCCGCTGCGGTCGAACGTCCAGCCCTGATCGCCGTTGTAGAGAGTGATTACGATGCCCCCGTGCGAAAAATCAAGGCCGTCGAGGCCGATCATCGCCGCCAGAATCGTGTTGCGGCCCTTGGAAATGAATTCCGTGCGGTCTTTGTCGGGATAGCGGCGGTCATCCACAAAATCAATGTAGCCGGTGAGTTCGCCGTTGTGGCCAAACTGCGCGCGGCGGCCCTGGCATTGGCTTTCGCGGACTTCCCTATATCCATCGCCGCCGAAAGCAAGGATCAGATCCTTGAGAATTTGCTTGCCCTTGGCAGTACTCTGCTCCGGCATCATGGTATCGGCGCGCTGCGCAGAGGAGCGCGGCACAAAAAACATTCCAGCGATAACGATGACCACCGCGAGCGGAACGAACTTTAGCCGCACAATATCGCGCCTCCATTTACATTGATGATCTCGCCCGTCATGAAGTTGGCCAGGTCGGAGGCGGCAAAGAGGATGGGGCCAGCAATTTCTTCCGCGGTGGCGGCGCGGCCGAGCGGAATTGCCGATGCCGCCATTTTCTGGCCGGCCTTCGTCTCGAGGACGGGATTGGACATATCGGTGGCAACCCAGCCGGGGGCCACGCAATTCACAAGAATATTGTGACGCGCGAGCTCAGTAGCCAGGCCCTTGGTGAGGCTGATGATGCCGCCTTTCGACGCGCCATAGTGAGTGTGGAGCGATTCGCCGCGCTGTCCCGCAGTGGAGCTGATGGGAATAATCTTGCCGGACTTTTGCTTGATCATGTGCGGGACGGCGAAGTGGATGACGGAGTAGACACTCTTGAGGTTGATGCGCATCATGTCGTCCCACTGCTTTTCGGTCATCTTTTCGATGGGAGCATCGTCCTGGTTCCAGACGCCGGCGTTGGCGACAAGAATATCGAGGCGGCCGAGGCGCGCGATGCAATGGTTGACGAGTTTCTGGTTGTCAGCATGTTTGCCGACGTCGGCTTTGAACGCTTCCACGCGAGTTCCGTGTTTGCCGGCCTCCTGCTGAACTTGCTGGGCGGCGTCTTTGGCTTTCACATAGTTGAAGACCACGTCGGCGCCGGCTTGCGCGAAGAGTTTGACAGCCGCTGCGCCGATGCCGCGTGAACCGCCAGTGATAAGTGCCGCCTTGCCTGCCAGAGAAATCATGAGGCCCCCATGAAGAATGAAACTAAAGAAAATCGAAATTTGAAAGGCGAAAAAGCTTACGTTTTATGCGCCACCGCGGCGTGCGCGCGTTTCGCCGCGGAAACGAAATCCTGAAACAGGCGCTGCGCGAACGGGTCATCCGGCATACGCTCCGGATGCCACTGAACGCCCACGATCCAGTTTGAGTCGCCGGTCCATTCGACGGCTTCGATAATGCCGTCGGGAGATTGCGCGGCGACGCGAAGTTTTTCCCCGGGCTGGTCAATCGCCTGATGATGGCTGCTATTGATGTGCGCGGCGGATGAGCCGGAGAGCTTTGCGAGAAGAGTGCCAGGGGTAATTGCAGCGTCGTGACTCTGATCGCCGCTTTTTGCGCCTACCGCGAGATCGGTGGTTCCGTGAGGAACGGCGTTCGGCCGGCCAGGACGCACCTCGGGTATGTCCTGAATGAGCGTGCCCTTCAGGTGAACATTGAGGATTTGGCAGCCGTAACAGATGGCGAGTACTGGTTTTCCGGAATCGAAGGCGTGGGCGAGGATGGCCTCATCCATTTTGTCTCGCTTTGGGTCCAACGTAATTGTCTTGGGGTGCCGCGATGCGCAATAGCGGCTGGGGTCCACATCGGCCGGACTGCCCGGCAAGACAAAAGCGTCCAGTTCGGCTAGCTGGCGGCGAAGCTGTTCCGGTGATTGTTCGAGAGATACTTCCTGTGGTTCAGCACCGGCTTTTCTGACGGCCCGGAAATAGAAGTCCAGCTTGTTGCGCGTGCCGTCGCGTTCTTCCTGGCTGGTGCGCCAGGGGATGCCGACACGGGGGCGGTTTGCTGTGCTCAGTTGGGTGTCAGCGGGGATCATGGAACACCAAATCGTAGCATCCAGGCGAGAGAGCGGCAACCGGAGGAAAAATGACCGGTGGGCGGGCGCTTGAAATAGAGCGGCTGAAGGGGGGAGCGTCGAAACGCCCAAAGGCGACGGGGCCCCACCCCCCTGTTTTTTGTAAGTGTTGCATCTAAAGGAGTTAGCTATGCCGTAAGTCTTTTGTTTGCAACACTTGGCGGGGAGATCCATAAGTGCTGCAGTTGAAGGACTTACGGTGGCGTGCAGGAGAAGGGAGGAGTGCGCGTAGCAACCGATGGCTTCGCGGGGCTTGGGTCGAGAGTTCACGACTGACGATAGCATGAGGATGGTTCTCTGTCAAGTAAGATTACAGAATAGTACTGATTCGAATGGAAATTGGCGGACCAAGGCGAAGAAAAGGAGTGACTTAACGCGGAGACACGGAGTACGCACCGGAGTGATGGGGCGCAAGAAAGACGCACGATGGGGGATCGTTCAAGGCGCGCATGATCGTTGGCGATGGCGGAGACGGCCGAAGGTCACACTGAAGCGCGATCCTGCACAATCGGGCGACAGCCATCTTGAAAAAGGGTTGTTGGGTTCCCAAAAGAGCTCAAATGTGAATACAATGTATGCGGAAGTAGTCGGGAGGCGATGATGGCGGGCGAAAAGATTCTTACGTTGCGGCTGGAGGGCGGGCTGCGAGGGAAGCTGGACAAACTGGCGGCGGCGACGAGGCGGTCGCGGTCGTTTCTGGCGGCAGAGGCGATTCGGGAGTACGTGGCGCTGAATAGCTGGCAGATCGAAGAGATTCACAAGGGGCTGGCGGAGGCGGAGCGCGGCGAGTTTGCAAGTGAGAGCGAGGTAAAGCGAGTGGCGAAGAAGTGGACTCGCCGTGCACATTAGGTGGCTGCGAACGGCGCTGGCCAACCTGGATGCGGAAGCGGAGTACATCGCGGCGGACAATCCAGCGGCGGCGGGGCGCGTGGTGCAGAAGGTTTTGCGAGCGGTGAATCTACTGAAGCGGAATCCAGCGTTGGGCAGGGCGGGGCGCGTTGTGGGCACGCGAGAGATGGTCGTAGCCGAAACGCCATACATTATTCCCTACCGAGTTCGAGGAGATGCGGTGGAAATCCTGTGGGTATTTCATCCCGCGGAAGTGGCCGGAGATGTTTTGGTAGCAGATAAGCGAGTAGGAAAGGAATGCCACCTGCCATCTAAGAGGCGGTGGTAATATGAGGAAATGGCTAGGAAGAATATCCAATTTAGTGCTGCCAAAACCGTTGCGAAACCGACCAGGGTGAAGTTCAAAACCAAGTCAGGTGAAACGGTTTCGTTTAGAGCTCTCAAAACAGTCAAGCAGAAGGTGACCGTTCGCTTTCGCGCAAAGAAAAAATGAGGCGAATCTACATCGACAGCAACGTTCTCATCGCCTATTTCTCGACAGACAAAGCAGAAGAAAGCAAAAAGAAGATGGTCGAGAATGCGCTGGGTGTCTTCGCACAGCTCAAAGACACCCAACTTTGCACCTCGATGTGGGCTGTAACCGAGATGGTCAATATCCTAATTTCAGCAAAGGAATTGACCGTACTGAGGTTGCGGAAATGGAGAGCCAGCTGGTTAGCGAGAGGCGCCTACAAAAGATGAAAATCCACATCGTTGAGGTTAGCCCCGACAAGGACTACGACTTTGTGGAATTTTTCTACCACGTAAAACAAAGCATTCTGAAATACCACTCCGGGGTGGGAGACGTAATTCATAGCGTCATTATGCGGAATAACGGCATCACCGAAATCTTGACGTTTGATGAGAAGGACGACTTCAAGCAGATACCCGGTCTAACGGTGTTTCATCCAAAGAACATCAAGATCTAGGCACACTGGCTGGCCTAGCCGATCGAAATCCACAGAAACGTTGTCCAAACTTCTCTCAGTGTCAACTGGGCTCTATTCCTCCCCCGTCAACGGTCATTCGGAGCGCAGGGCTTGGATGACGTCGATGCGGGCGGCGCGGGCGGCGGGGAGCATGGAGGCGACGACGGCGGCCGCGAGCAGGACGATGGCGGAGAGGACGATGGGCAAGGCGCCGGGCATCTTCACTTCGAAGAAATAGCTGGCCGCCAAGCGCGCGGCGACGAACCCGAATGCCGCGCCTGCGAGGACACCTATCGCAGCCATTAGAGCGCCTTCGGCGATGACACCTTTCAGGAGGTTCTGCGGTTGCGATCCGAGCGCCAGGCGGATGCCGAATTCGCGGGTGCGCGAGCTGACGGAAAACGCCAGCACGGCGGCAACGCCAACCAATGCGATCACCAACGCGACAGCCGCAAACACGCCGAACACCAGCGAGTTCAAACGGTCCGGTGTGAGTACCTCCGCGCGGACGTCCTCGAGAGTTGCGGCATGCTCGACGGGTTGTTCGGCGGACATGCCATGAATAATGCGGGTGACGGGCGTGACGAGGGAATACGGATTCGCAGTGGTGTGGATGAAAAGGCGGCCGCCAAATATAGGGCCTTCTTCAAAGGGAGTATAGATCGTCACAATGGGCTCAGGAACGATGTGCTCGTCATCAATGTCGGCGGTGACGCCAATAATGCGGTGAGGCGCGGAGTTAATCCCGGGAGCGAATTGCAGAACCGGATCCGTCCAGTACACATGCCGACCGACGGCATCCTGATTGGGGAACATGCGCTTTGCGAGAGTTTCACTGACGATGGCGACCGGCTCCTTACTTTGTCCGTCGAGGTCGTCGAAATCACGGCCGCTGAGGATGGGAACGCCAAGCGCGGCAAAGAATCCGTGAGAGACGACGCGCAGCTGCGCACGAGGGTCCTCTCCCTGGACATGAACGTGACCGTCGGCGGAGAATTGGAGGCCGAAACCGGAGCCGCCAACATCGCGCCAGGGGACCGACAGACCGAAAGCGGTCCTGTTCACGCCGGGCAGCGCGTCCACACGACGAATTGTTTCTTTGTAGAAATCGACCACTTGCTGAGGCGATTTCCCGTGGGCCATCGCGGGAACGTTGATCGTGAGGACGTGGCGCATATCGAGACCGGTCTGCGCCGTTTGCAGCGCGATCAGCGTAGTGATCAACATGCTCGCGCCGGCCAAGAGCACGAAGGATGCGGCGATTTGCGTCACCGCGAAAACCCGCTGGCGGCGGTTGGTGCTGCCGGTGATGCGCAGGCTGCCACTCGAAAGGTTAAGGCCTTTCGACGTGTCGGCCGACGGCAGGCGCGGGACAAACGCCAAAATCACGGCGGCGATGATGGCCAATGCCCCTCCCACCCACAATAGACTGGAATCCACCGCCAAATCGAGAGCACGGACCGAGAAGCGCGAGGCGTAACGCGCCAGGATGGCCACCATCGGCTGCGCACTCATTATCCCGAGCGCAGCGCCGGCAACGCAGAGCAGAAGACTTTCGGCCAGCAACATGCGGCGCAGCGCGCCTGAGCTTGCCCCGAGCGCGGCACGAATGGCCAACTCGCCTTCGCGGCGAACCGTGCGTGTGAGGATCAGGTTGGCGACGTTGGAACACGCGATGACGAAGACCAGCCCCGACGCTGCGAGCAGCACCAGCAGGACGGTGCGGGCGCCCGAGGTAATCTGGTCGCGCAGCGGCTTGGCACTGATCTGGAAGTTCGCTTTCTTCGGGTAGGCGTCGGGGTGTTCTTTGGTCATGGCTCCGTAGGCGGAGCGCAACTCGGCGCGAGCTTGATCGAGGGTGGCGCCGGGAGCGAGACGGCCAAAAAGTTCGGTCATGCGATGGACGCGGCCGGTGACCATGGTTGCGGAGAGGTGGTGCGGGCTGGTGACGATGTTGGCGATGATTTCTGTATCTTGAGGATAGGGAATCGAGGGTTCGAGGACGCCGATGACGGTTGCGGTCCGATCGCCCATGAGCCCACTGTCGAGCCGGACGCTCTTGCCGAGAACGGAAGGATCTTTGCCGAGCGTGGTGGTCCAGAAACGATAGGTGAGAACGACGACGCCCGGAGCTTTGGGACCGTCGTCCTGCGGTCCAACCAGACGGCCGAGAACCGGATGGAGGCCCATGACTTCGAAGAAGGTGCCGCTGACGACGCCGGCCTGGACTACGCGAGGCTCACCTAGACCGATCATGGTGAATTCGGTGGTGGAGAAATCGCCGAACGCGCTCAAAGTCTTGACGCTGGCGCCCAAATCCTGGATTTCGGGAACAGAGAACGCTGTGTTCTCGTCGTCGGTGCCCGGGGCGCTCTGGCGGATGTAGATGAGGCGGTCCTCGTCGCGGTTGACGAGAGGCTTGAGGAGCACGCCGCGCACGAGGGTGAAGATGGCGGCGTTGGCGCCGATGCCGAGGGCCAACGTCAGGATGACCGTGAGGGAAAGCCCTTGCGTGCGCATGAGGGAGTGGAAGGCAATTCTCAGATCGCGAACAAATGACATGTTTTTTACCTCAGCTTTAGTGTGGAAAGAGCACCAGACGTGCCAATGCTAAGCACCACATTGTAAATAGCTTAGCCGGGGTTGCATTCGGCTGGGACGCTCGGTTTCAGGATGCCTCTGTCGCAAATTCGAACACCTGACGCTCTCCCCACCGAAAAGGAGGTGGAAATCAAACTCAGGAGCGTAGTGAGGCGGAGGGGGCAAGGGCGGCGTCGAGGCAGAATTCCGGGCGGTGGAAGAAGGCGGGGAGTTCGGAGAGGCGGAGGGCAAGGCGTTCAGGGGAGGCGGCGCGGAGGGTGACGTGGCCAAGTTTGCGGCCCGGGCGGGGGGATTTGCCATAGAGATGGAGGTGGGCGTCGGGGACGGCGAGGATTTCGGCGGACTCGGGGATTTCTCCGATGAGATTGAGCATAGCGGAATGGCCGGTTGGTCCAGTTGAGCCTAGGGGCAGGCCCTGGACGGCGCGGAGATGGTTTTCAAATTGACTGGTGATGGCGCCTTCGATAGTCCAATGGCCGGAATTGTGTACGCGCGGGGCCATTTCGTTGGCGAGGAGGCGGCCCTGGCATTCGAAGAACTCGATGGCGAGGACGCCGACGTAGTCCAGCGACTCGAGAACGCGGCGGGCGGCATGTTCGGCGGCGCGCTGAGTGCCAGGGTCCAGTCGCGGGGCAGGAGCGAGCGACAAGCGGAGGATGCCGCCGCGATGATGATTTTCAACGAGGGGATAAAAGGCGATTTCGCCGGCGCGCGACCGGACGGCGATGACGGACAGCTCGCGCGTAAAGGGCACGAAGCGCTCGAGGATTAGAGGAACGGCGGGCAGCTCGGACTTGGCTTTTGTGACATCTTCGGAGGTGCGAAGAAGCCACTGGCCTTTGCCGTCGTAGCCGAGACGGCAGGTTTTGAGGACGGCAGGGAGGCCCAGTTCTTTCACGGCGGGGTCGAGCGCGCTGGTCTTTGGAACGGAGACAAATTCAGTGGTGGCGATGCCAAGCTTCTGGAAAAGCCGCTTTTCGTTGAGGCGATCCTGCGCGGCCTCGAGGGCCGCGGGCGGGGGATAGACAGGGACGCGCTCGGCGAGGAATTTCGCGGCGTCAACGGGAACGTTTTCGAATTCATAGGTGACCAGCTCGAGGCCGGCAGCGAATTTTTCGAGCGCGGCGAGGTCGTCAAAATCGGCGGTGACGCGCTGCGCGATGCGGCCGACGGGAGCTTCGGGCGAAGGATCGAGAAAGCGGAAGCGCAGGCCCAGCGGATAGCCCGCGAGAGCCAGCATGTAGCCGAGCTGTCCGCCGCCGAGGATGCCGATGGTCACGCGCGCTTCCCTTTCTTTTTTGTTGGTGAGGAGGCGGAAGGATCGGGATGTGCCAGGACGCGGCCAGTCTGATCGGAACGAAATTTTCGAAGTGCTTCGCGGACGGCTCGATGTTTTGCTCCGAGGATGGCGGCAGCGAGTAGAGCGGCGTTGACGGCGCCGGATCTGCCGATGGAGAGCGTGCCAACGGGAATGCCACCCGGCATTTGCGCGATGGAGAGGAGCGAATCGAGGCCTTTAAGGGCCTTGGATTCGACCGGGACACCGAGAACTGGGAGGACCGTTTTCGAGGCGGTCATGCCGGGAAGATGAGCCGCACCACCCGCGCCTGCGATGATGACTTCGATGCCGCGCTTTTCAGCGGTCTCCGCATATTCGAAGAGAAGGTCGGGTGTGCGGTGGGCGGAGACAACGCGTGTTTCATGTGGAACATGGAGTTCGCTGAGCGTCTTGGAGGCGAATTTCATGGTGTCCCAGTCGGAGCCGGAACCCATGATGATGCCGACGAGGGGGTGTTTGACTGCGCGAGTTTGCTTGCTTCCGCGAGCGAATTCCTTGGGGTGCTTTAGTGCCATAACCATCCATCGCGCTAAAGAAAGATGCCGGCTGGGAAGCCGGCGCTACAAAGACCCTATAGAACCTGAGTGCGATATTCTACGGTTTTTTTCAGCGCGTGGCGACTTGGGCGCGCTGTTTCCAGTAATGGCGGAGCTGGCCGACGAGATAGAGAGAACCGGTGATGAAAACGGCGTCATCGGGCGCGGCTTTCGCCAGGGCGTAGTCGAGAGCATGCTCGGCTTCCGGTACAACGGAAAAACGGGCGGCGTGGTGGCCGCCGATTTCGGCGAGTTGCGCGGCAGAGACGGCGCGCGGCGTGCGAGGAGCAGTGAAGATAACTTCCTCGGCACGGGGGAAGAGGAGCCCAGCAACTTCGTCGACGGCTTTGTCACGCATTGCGGCGTAGAGGAGCCAGATTCTGCGGCTGGAGAAATTTTGCTCGAGAAAAGCGGCGAGTTCGCGGGCGGCGGAGGGATTGTGGGCACCGTCGAGGTAAACGTCGGGATGGGATTGAAGTTTTTCGAGGCGGCCGGGCCAAACAACGCTGGCGATGCCTTGGGTGATGGCTTCGTCGGTGATTCGAAAGCCACGTCGCTGGAGAAAACGCGCGGAGGCAAGGGCATTGACAGCGTTTTGTAGTTGGAAACGGCCGGGAAGATTTGGAGCGATTTCGAAGGCGGTTCCCGAACCGGTTTCCACCACGCGTGCGCGGACAAAACCGTCTTGGATGGATTCGCTCTCGATGTGAAAGACCTTCGCTGTCTCGAAGAGCGGGCAGCCGAGTTCCGCGGCGCGAGCAAGAATGGCTTCGCGCGCTTCGGGGCGCTGTTCGGCGAGAATGAGCGGCACGTCGCGTTTCAGGATGCCGGCTTTTTCGCCGGCGATTTCCTGGAGGGAATGGCCGAGAAAGTTTTCGTGGTCGAAATCGATGCGGGTAATGATGGAAACGACGGGCTTAAGAATATTGGTGGCATCGAGTCGGCCGCCGAGACCGACTTCGAAGACGGCGAATTCGACGCGCTGGCGGGCAAAGAATTCGAACGCCATGGCGGTTACGCACTCGAAGTAGGTGGGGTGCGCGCGGAGTTTGCCTGACGCGAGGAGCTCCTCGATCAGCGTGCGGATGCGTGAAAGAGTTTCCGCGAAGGCATCATCGCTGATCTCAACGCTATTGACGCGGATGCGCTCGTTGATTCGTTCGAGATGCGGGGAAGTGTTGAGGCCGGTTCGAAAGCCGGCGTGGCGGAGGATGGACTCGAGAAATGCCGCCGTTGATCCCTTGCCGTTCGTACCGGCGATATGCGCGCTGGGATAAGCGCGGTCCGGGCGGCCGAGGCGCCCGACGAGGATGGTGATGTTCTCGAGGTCGAACTTCGCGGCTGACGCTTGTGTGGGCGCGGCGAGTTCCCTTCCAAGAGAAAGCAGATAACGAACCGCGGCGTCGTAATTCATCTCAGGTCAAAAGAAGATCGAGAGAGTTGCTGATGAAGGCTTTCAGCTCTTTGCGATGGACGACGGCGTCGAGGAAGCCATGTTCGAGAAGGAACTCGGAACGTTGAAAGCCTTCGGGAAGTTTCTGGCGAATGGTCTGCTCAATGACGCGGGGGCCGGCAAAGCCGATGAGCGCGCCGGGTTCCGCGATGTTGAGATCACCGAGCATGGCGAAGCTGGCGGTGACGCCTCCGGTGGTGGGATCGGTGAGCAAGGAAATATAGGGGAGTTTTTCTTCGTCGAGCTTGGCGAGGGCCGCGGAAACTTTGGCGAGCTGCATCAGGCTGATGGTGCCTTCCATCATGCGCGCGCCGCCAGAGCAGGAGACGGCGATGAAGGGCTGGCGCGTCTCGATGGATAGCTCGATGCCGCGGGTGACTTTTTCGCCGACCACTGCGCCCATGGAGCCGCCAATGAAGCCAAACTCCATGGCGCACAGAACGACGGGCCTGCCGTTGAGCTGGCCTTCGGCGGTAATGATGGCGTCGTTCATGCCAAGTTTCTTTTGCGCTTCCTTGATGCGGCGGGCGTAGGGCTTGGTATCCACGAACTTCAGCGGATCGGTGGACATCATGCCGCCGTCGTGTTCCGTCCAGCGGCCGTCGAGGAGCATTTCCAGGCGCTGCTTGGCGCTCATTCGAAAGTGGTGCTGGCATTTGGGGCAGACGTAGAGATTCGCTTCGAGATCCTTGCGGAAGACGATGGTGCGGCAGGATTCGCACTTCACCCAAAGGCCCTCGGTGCGCACGCGGCGCTCTTCGGGCGGGGTGGTCTGTTCGATCGATTTTTTTTCGCGCTTGAACCAGGCCATAGGGAAAGTTGTCAGTTCTCAGTCGTCCGTTTTCAGTGAAAGAAAGAGTGGCACTGGGTGCCGGGCCGCTCGCTTCGAATCTCCAGTTTCGAACCTCGGACTTCTAGTAGTCGATCCCCCGTTGGGCCAGTATACCCTTGGTGTAGGGGTGTTTCACCTCGCGCATCTCGGTAACCAGGTCGGCGAGCTCGACGAGCTTGGGATGGGCGTTGCGACCGGTGCAGATGACGTGGACGCGCTCGGGACGGTCTTTCAGCGCGGCAACAACTTCGTCGGCGTCGAGCATTTTGTAGCTGATGGTGTAATTGATTTCGTCGAGGACGACGAGGTCGTACTTGCCGCTGTAAATGGCCTCGCGGCCGGTCTGCCAGCATTCCTGCGCCAGCTTGATGTCTTCAGGATCGGTTTCCGCGCCGCCGATTTTGACGAAGCCGCGGCCCATTGGCCGGATTTCAAATTTGTCATCGCCCAGCATTTTGGCAGCGTCGAGCTCGCCGTAGTGCCAGGAACCCTTGATGAACTGCACCATCAGGACACGCAGGCCCTGCCCGACGGCGCGGAAGGCCGTGCCCAGGGCGCAGGTGGTCTTGCCCTTGCCGGGTCCAGTGTAAACGATGAGCAGTCCTTTTTCTTCGGGCATGGTGCTTCGCCTCTGTGAGCTGTGTCTAGGCGCGGCGAAAAGATTAGAGTCTGCGGATTGAGGGAGAAAAGGTCAAGCGGGATACAATCCTCTGGCAACTCCATGGGCATATAAAGCGTCAAGTTGACATGGAAGGGCGATATGCGTAGGAAACTATTCCATTGGGTCGTGATTATCGTGTTCCTCGCCGTCCTTGCGATCCGACTCGATCAACATTTTCGATCTCCTCATTCGACAGGATTTTTGTTGGGAGTAGGCAACTCTTTTCCCGCGGAAAACTGTGAGTTGGCAATTCCACTGGTCCTCCACATCAATGCCAATGGCGGGCTTCGGCTGAACTCAGAGCCCGAAACCCGAGATCAGCTGTCCAGACGACTTGCACTGATCTTAAAAGAACGCTTCCAGCCTGTACTGTACGTGTTTGTGGATGGAGGCATCACAATGCGGGAGTTTTCGGAATATCTCGAAGTAGCCAGGGAATCCAACGACAAGATTCAAATCAGGATGGTCACACCACGAAATCGAAAGTATTCTTGCGTAGACTATCAGCCCGGTCCTGCCGCCTGACGTTGACTGCAAACTCTCCCGCAACAAAGAAAATCCTTTTACGCGAGTTGAAGGCGCTTGACGAATTCGGCAACGATGGCGGCGACGCGCTCCTGGGACATGGCAGAGAGCGAGGCGCCGGGCTTGGCATGCGGGTCCTGGAGGACGATCCATAGGCCGGGGCGGTAGGATTCGTCGTCGCCGGGGCAGATGGCGCCGGTGAGTTGTGCGAGCTCGAGGGGCGGCGGGGCCGAATGGGTGAAATCGAGATTGGCGTTTTCCGGGGAGTCCTGCTGGAACGGCGGATGCGCGAGGAGATCCATGAGGACGCCGCGGGCGTCGTCGACAAGGTCGCGGAAGCCCTGGGAAACAAGGACGCCGTCCACGTCGCGGGGAGTGGGCTGCTCGAGCTGCAGCAGGTCGTAATCGGGAAGAGGATGTTCCAGAGGGATTTCGATGGTTGCGGAGGGCCGAGTGGCGTCGGGAGAGATGCGGATGGACATAGGCTTTATGGTTTTACACTACGCGGGCTATTTCGGGTAGGGGCTGCCGGAGAGGATAGCGAAGGCGCGGTAGAGCTGCTCGGCGAGCATGACGCGGGCGAGTTCGTGGGAGAAGGTCATGGCGCTGAGAGAAAGTTTTTGATGAGCGCGCTGGCGGAGATTTTCTGGAAAACCATCGGCATCGCCGCAAAGGAAGATGAGTTCGCGGGTGCCGCGGTCGCGGAGTTCGCCGAGCCATTTGGCGAGCGCGTTCGAATCGAAGTTTTTCCCTGCGGCATCGAGAAGGATTACAGTTGCGGCGCGATCGGCATCGAGTTTTTTCAGAGCCGCGTCGCCGTCGCGGACTTCAGCGATTTCAATTGGGCAAGAGCGGCTGATGCGTTTTACGTAGTCGTCGAGGATGGCACGCATTTCCGGACGGCGCGTTTTTCCGAGCATGAAGAGCCGAATTTTCATGAGCGTTCTATTTCACACTAAGAGAGATTCTCAACGGTGCTCACTTCAAACCGTATTTCTTGCGTTTTTCGAGAAGAGTCTTGCGGCTGATGCCGAGCGCTTCCGCGGAGCGGCTGATCTGATAGTGCGTGGCCTCAAGCGTGGCGGCGATGACTTCGCGTTCGACCTCTTCGAGCGAGCGCAAGCCGGAGAGGGAGCCAACCGCACCGGGAGCCGAAGCGCGAACACTTTCCGGAAAATTTGCAGGTTCGAGGACATCGTTGCCCCCGGCGGGAACAGAACGGCTACCGCGAGAGAAGACCACCGCACGTTCCAGCGCGTTGCGAAGCTCGCGGATATTTCCGGGCCAAGAATAGGCGGCGAGCATACGGCGCGAAGACTCGCTCAATTCAGCGTTGGCACGGCCGTGAATGGCGCGAAGCGTCACCAGGAGATGGTCGGCGAGCAACAAAATGTCCGCGCGGCGCTCGCGCAGCGGTGGGACCGTGAGCATCAACACATTTAACCGGAAATAAAGATCCTCGCGGAAGGTGCCGGCCTTCACGGCGGCGGGAAGATCGACGTTGGTCAGGGCGATGAGGCGCGCTTCGATGTGCAGCGTCTCGGTGCCGCCCAGGCGTTCGAACGTGCGCTCCTGCAAAACGCGGAGGAGTTTGCCTTGCGCGGCGGTGGAGAGGGCAGCGACTTCATCGAGAACGATGGTGCCATTGCCGCCGAGTTCAAAGCGGCCGAGCTTGCGCTCGACAGCTCCGGTAA